>JABLTM010010576.1_pt1 | contig 15202 bp, 11 predicted proteins | sample 7160121 | NCBI WGS metagenome assembly JABLTM01 (sample SAMN14651224, study PRJNA627086) | human gut metagenome | isolation source: feces | host: Homo sapiens
CCTGTCCGAGGGCAGAATGATCCACCAACCCCAGGAAGCTGGGGTTCAGACCAATATTGGCGATATCTTCCGCTACATTGCGGCTGACTCCGCCATGGCGGTATTCGATATAACCGGCGTTCCTTCCATCCGGAATATAGCGGTCATGCGGAAAGCCCTTGATATCTACAAATACAGATCCTACTACTACGATTCCATTCTTCTTTACTGCCATTGCGACTGCCTCACTTTTATCCTGGGGTATGAAAAGACCGCAAAGCTTTTTCAGACGTCAAACTTTACGGTCAATCTGATTGCTTTTGCGATAAGCAATCTCCATTATATGAACTTCTGCCTTTTTTGGCAACTGCTTTTTCTTCGTTTTATGCACTGTCTGTTACAAGTAGGTAACTTCCCAGTTCACCTCATCCGCTGTGATTCTGGCGAAGCCGCCATTTATCATCGGCATCTTGGGTGGCAGATGTCCGAAATCCGCGTCCATGATAACCGGCACCCGGTACTCGCGCACGACACCCATGACCGCTTCGTACGAATCCATCCCCATCAGCTCTTGTCCGAAGCACAGCGGTCTTCCGATCACAAAGCCCTTCACATGTTCGAACCAGCCGGCATGCGACAATTGCCACATAACTCGCCGGATAGACATAACATTCAGATCGCAGGATTCCAGATACCAAATCAGGCCGTCATCCTGATATCGCTCCGCAAAGTCAACGACATGATCATAGCAGGTCCCTGCCAGCATGGACAGGCAGTCCAGACAGCCGCCGATCAGCCTTCCCTCCATAGATACTTTGTCCGCCGGATTTCCCGACTGTGAGAACAGGCGAAGTTGCTTTGCTTCCGTCAGATGATAAGGTGCCAGCGGATTTTCCTCAGACTTCAGTGATTCCTTCTCCCATTTCTCGTAACCGGAGAAGTGTTTCTTCGCGCCAGTCAGAAGATCGAAAGCATCCCGGATCGCAGGATCCCATGGAGTCATGCCGAATTCCGCCGCACATGGTCCGTAAATGGAAGCCACATCACACAGGGTTGCCAGCAAAAAGGTAAAATTCGTGTTGTCGGAATAACCCATATACCACTTCGGTTCCGCTGCACGAATCCGGTCAAAATCCACGAAATCCAGTGTGGTACACATAAGCTCTCCGCCGCCGCAGGATATCAGCGCCTGATTTTCGCTACTGCAGTAGAACCGCGTCAACTCTTCTCCGCAGGCCTCTGGAGTATTGCTGATACCAATCCCCTTCGCCTCATAGCAGTTCGGTCCCACCTGCGTCCGGTACCCCATCTGTTCCAGGTGGAGTCTGGCCGCATTGAATCCAGTGCGGTACGGCTCAGTTGCGCAGCCAAATGCCGGTGCAACAAATCCAATCGTTCCGCCAGCCGGCAGAGATTTGGGATATCTCATATTCATCTCTCCTTTTCCACATTTTTATGATTTCAATCCACCCGTTCTGGTTCTATGCTTATCCGGGTACTCCCATAAGCAATCCAATCGTATGAACAAGAAAAGCCGCCAGCCATGCAATCACACATTGCCATAAAACCACGGAGACCGCCCAACGCCTTCCCATTTCCCGGCCAATCGATGATATTGCTGCCACGCAGGGAGTATAAAGAAGACTGAATATCAGAAGACTCATAGCCGCTAATGTTGTAAGTGAGTTCTTTACTCCGGCAGTGAAAAGAATTTCCATCGTGGACACTACGCTTTCTTTGGCCATAAAACCACTGATCAGTGATGTTACAATCCGCCAATCTCCCAGTCCAAGCGGCGCAAAAAGCGGCGTAATCACGCCGGCAGCCGTTGCCAGAATACTTTGGGAAGAGTCTTCCACCAGATTAATATGAAAATCAAAGCTCTGAAGAAACCAGACAACGATTGTAGCCAGCAAAATTACTGTAAATGCTCTCTGCAGAAAATCTCTTGCTTTCTCCCAGAGGAGCTGTGCAACATTTTTCACGCCCGGCAGTCGGTAGTTCGGAAGTTCCATGACAAATGGTACTGCTTCTCCGCGAAACAGCGTAGATTTGAAGAGGAACGCGACAAGAACACCTGTAATAATCCCAAAGAAGTACAGTCCTGTCATGATCCACCCGCTCTTTCCAGGGAAAAACGCATTCACAAAGAACGCATAAATCGGAAGTTTCGCTGTACAGCTCATAAACGGTGTCAACAAGATTGTCATCCTGCGGTCCCGCTCACTGGGAAGCGTCCTCGTAGCCATAACAGCAGGTACCGTACAACCAAACCCAATCAGAAGCGGCACGATACTGCGTCCGGACAATCCAATCTTTCGCAGCAGCTTATCCATAAAGAAAGCAACACGCGCAATATAGCCGCTGTCCTCCATCAGAGAAAGGAAGAAGAACAGCGTTACAATTATCGGCAGAAATGACAGTACAGAGCCAACTCCTGCGAAAATCCCATCAATAACCAGTCCATGTAAAGCTTCATTCACATGTCCCGCAGTTAACGCCGCGTCCACAATATGCGAGAGCGCTGTGATTCCCATATCAAGCAGCTCCTGCAACCATGCGCCAATCACATTAAAAGTAAGGAAAAACACAGCCGCCATAATACCGATGAAACAAGGAATTGCTGTATATTTTCCAGTCAGAATCCGATCGATCTTCTCACTACGCAAACGTTCTCTGCTCTCCCTTGGCTTTACGACTGTACTTTCACAGACCTTCTCAATAAAAGAAAAGCGCATGTCAGCCATTGCTGCGTTGCGATCCAGGCCTCTCTCCTTCTCCATCTGCAGAATCAGGTGCTCAATTGTCTCGACCTCATTCTGATCCAGCTGCAATCGTTCCTGAATCAGCATATCCCCTTCGATCAACTTAGATGCTGCAAAGCGGATCGGAATTTCTGCATGTTCTGCGTGGTCCTGAATAAGATGACAGACTGCGTGAATACAACGGTGTACCGCGCCGCCATAATCATTCTCCCCACAAAAATCCTGTCGTCCCGGTCGTTCCTGATACTTTGCAATATGAATCGCGTGTTTTACCAGCTCATCCACACCCTGATTCTTCGCTGCTGAAATCGGAACAACAGGAATGCCAAGCAAAGCTTCCATCTGATTCACATCAATCGAACCTCCATTGCCTGTTACCTCGTCCATCATATTCAACGCCAGCACCATAGGCACATCCATCTCCAGCAACTGCATCGTAAGGTAGAGATTTCGCTGTATATTGGTAGCATCTACAATGTTAATAATCGCTTTCGGGTGATTATCCAAGACAAAATTCCGGGATACAATCTCCTCACTGCTGTAAGGTGACATCGAATAAATTCCCGGAAGATCTGTCACACGCGTGTTCTCCTGGCCACGAATCTGACCATCCTTGCGATCTACGGTAACACCGGGGAAATTTCCCACGTGCTGATTGGATCCTGTCAGCTGATTAAAAAGCGTTGTCTTCCCGCAATTCTGATTTCCGACCAATGCATAGGTAAGCATTTCACCATCCGGGAGAGGATGCTCATCCGCTTTTACATGATATTTTCCGTCTTCCCCCAATCCCGGATGAACACTCTGGTTTGTATTCTTTGCACCGTCATGACGATGCGAACGCCTTTCAATCGGTGTTATCTCAATCTTCTCCGCATCCGCCAGACGAAGCGTCAATTCATACCCATGAACCTGAAGCTCCATAGGATCCCCCATCGGTGCAAGCTTTACGACGGTAACTTCTGCGCCGGGAATCACTCCCATATCCAGAAAATGCTGACGAAGTGCGAATTCTACTCCTACTGCACGGATTTCTGCACTTTCTCCTACCTGCAGCTCTCTTAATGTCATAATCTCTGTCTCCCGTCCCACTTATGTTTTTATTTGTTAAAGCCTCTCATAATATTACATTGTTTTTCTGATTTTTTCTACTGATTTTTCATTTTTCGCCAATAATACCCGATCCCGTAAGCATCCGCCAGGAACCAGCCAATCGGGATCGCAATCCAGATTCCGAAGACGCCGACAGCCGGGATCGAAGAAAGTACATATGCCAGCAGCACGCGGGTTCCCAGTGAGATTACAGTAAGAACAACCGAGAGGAACGGCAGATTTACCGCCCGGTAATAGCCATACAGCATAAACAGAATCCCGATTCCAACATAGCATGCTCCCTCCGTGCGAAGATACTGCACGCCGACCCGGATCAGTTCTTCACACCCCTCTGTGACAAAAATCTGCATCAGAGGACGCGCGGCCAGACAGACAATGGCACTGATCGCCGCGCAGAACAGTACTACGCTGATGGTAGACTGACGAATCCCCTCCTGGATGCGTTCTCTCTTCCCTGCACCGAAATTCTGAGCGACAAAGAAAGAAAAGGCATTACCGAAATCACCTGCCGGCATATACGCAATTGTATCAATCTTTACGGCAACTGCGAACGCCGCCATTACCGTTGTACCGAAACTGTTGACAATTCCCTGTACGACCAGAATTCCGAAGTTCATGACAGACTGCTGCAGACAGGTAAAACCGGACAACGAGAAAATCTGCCGGATATTCTCCCGGTTCCACGTCATATCCTCCTTGCGCACCCGATACTGCGGATAATTTTTCAGGAAATACAGAAGAATCAAAATCCCGGAAATGTGCTGTGCAATCACCGTTGCTACAGCAGCCCCCCGGATTCCCATATGAAGATCCCGCACCAGATAGATGTCAAAAAAAATATTCAGAACTACCGAGACACCAAGGAAGACCAGAGGAATTACAGAGTTACCAATGGATCGCAGAATATTGGCAAAATAGTTATACAAAAAAGTCAAAAAAAATCCGGCAAATACATACACCAGATATTCCTTCATATCTCCCGCTGTCTCCTCCGGAACCTGCAGCAGGCGTATCAGCGGATTCACACAAAGATACAGCCCTGCCATAAGAAGTAGTGTGATTATTCCAATCAGTACAAAAGAAAGAAAGATGCCATTGCGGATCTTCCCTTCTTCCTTTGCTCCCCATGCCATGGAGATGAATGCACCTGTGCCAAGACACAGGCCGATAATGATGGATGTGATAAAAGTCATCAACGTATATGAAGAACCAACCGCTGCCAGTGCCCGATCGCCGATATAATGTCCCACGACCCATGTATCCACCAGATTATATAGTTGCTGAAGTACATTTCCCAACATAAGCGGAAGGGCGAACAACCACAGACTGGCTGTGATGTTCCCCTCCGTCAGATTTCTGTCTTTCTTCATACCTGTTGACCACGCTTCTTCTCGTTATTCTTCCGCCTGCTTCGCATTCATCTCTCTGGAAAATATGACACACTGATTTTTCCCACGCTTTTTCGCCTGGTACAGCGCGTGATCCGCCTTCTGATACAGCTCCATATAGCAATCTCCTTCATCCGGAGCCATAACAAGACCGATACTCGCAGACATCGGCCGCTCCATATTTCCGACAACGAGCGAGTGAAGCTTCGTCAGGAGTTCTTTCGCCCGCGTTGACGCATTCTCTGCGTTTTTCACATGCTTCATGAATACAACAAATTCATCGCCGCCAATTCTTCCCAGAATATCACTCTGCCGGAAATAAGACTGCAGCAAACTTCCGAAAGCTTCCAGCGCCTGATCGCCGGTCGCATGACCGTACTTGTCATTGATCTGCTTGAAACAGTCCATATCCATGATAAAAAACGCATGGTGCACTTCCGGCTGTGCCTCCTGCAAAAAGGCATTAATTTGCTCCTCTGTATTCTTCTTGTTGTAGAGCCCAGTCAGAGAATCGCGCTGTGCATAGTACAGAAGCTCCCGATTCCGGCTACCACTGATATGGATAATATAGCAGATCAGAAGGCATACAAACAGGCTGAATACTCCCAGGAAAGTAGTTTCGTAATTTCCAATAAAGCTATACGCGTCCTGCGCAGCTGAGACCGGAATAACATAACAGATCATCCAGTCATTCATGCCAAACGGCGCATAGGCCAGATATCTGCTTTCTTCAATCTGCGGGGGAATGTTAAGCTCCAGCAGTCCCTGATTTCCCTGGGAAAAATCGTTCTGTACACGTTCCAGGTCATTTGAATTGTAATTCTCGCTGTAAAAATCAAAGAAATTCTCACCATAAGTAAATGTCTTCTGATAAACCGGCTCGCCATGATGCGCGATAATCTTGCCCTCCGCAGTAACAATCAGGCTGTAACCAACGCCGCCGAATGTATCATTCAGCATCGTCTGGCTAAGGACTGTTACGTTATAAGAACCACCGACAATTCCAATGACTTCATCGCCGCGATAAACAGGAACACCAAGTACCACGCGGGTCTCCTGGTCCACACTGCTCTCCAACGGATCGCTGAGTGTCTCTTTCCCGTTCATACCTTCGATAAAATAGCGTCTGTAGGCAACATTCTTAATAACGCCATTGTCATAGTGGGAAGTTCCATCCGCTTCAATCAATGCGGTTCGATCCAGATCCGTATTCTTCTGAAGGGAAACAATGGTTCTCAGATTCTCTTCGGTAATAAAGCCTTCACGCTCTCCAATTTCTTCAGCTACACTGTTCAGATACTGGTAGTGCAACTGAAGGATGGAGACCAGATGATCGCTCTGCCTGAGAAGATTCTCCCGCATAGCATCCTCGGATTTGTCACGAATCATCCGACTGGATGCCAGGAAGAATATGATCAAACTAACCGCTACAGCAACAACAAACACCGCAATACCAATGATGTAATGCCGAACTTCTATTTTTCTTTTTTTTGCTGCACCCATACGCATCTCTCCTGCCCTGTGGCGTCCTGCGCATATTTGATACTTCTCCCTGTACAGAACGAACATTTTATGGATTCGTTTTATAGTTGTTTTTATTCTACCAAAGACACTTGAGATTGTCCAGTAGCGGTCAAAATTTGTCAAAAGAAACTATATTTAGATTCCATAACGGGCACAGATCTCTCTGAATTCCGGAGAATCGGCGAATCCATTAAAAACATGTTCTCTGCTTCCGCCGCCCCGAAGCACATTCCCCCAGGCGCTCAGTCCGGAAGCATCTGCTTCCCGATCCAGAAAGACGCGATACATTACCTTTATGAAATCAGTATCCGAAAGATGTTTATTCTGGAATTCACTGGAGAATACAAAGCCAAACGCTGCCTGCTTGGCTGTATTCCGTCCGGTCAGGATTGCATTGCACCATTCGTTCAGTCCGGCACTGTCTTCACGGCGTCCCAGGCAAAGACGATAGCAGCGAGCCACAAACTTCGTCACACCTTCATTCTGGTCGGCCGGAGCTGTCAGATTTGCATTGCCGCGTTCAATGCCGTAGGATTCGCAAATCTTCGTGAACTCATCCGATTCTGCAAAGCCACGGAATACATGCATGCGCGTAAGACCACTGTCCAGTACATTCAGCCAGGCCTGCAGTCCGGAGGCATCCGGCTGGCGATTGAAGAATGTGTGATACAGAATCGTCAGATATTCTTTATCTGAGAGGGAACGATTCTTAAACTCGACACTGTCGATAAAGCCCTGCGCAACCTTTGCTCCCTGCTCACTGCCGGAGCGAAGAACATCTGTCCATGCCTGCAGGCCGGAGGCATCGGCTTTTCTTCCAAGAATATCCTGATAGAGGCGCTCAACAAAATCTTTGACGCCATCAAAGATTTCAAGTTTTACATTCACAGATGCGCCCTGCATCTGAACACGGATCGTCTGGCTGCCCAGGCGATTCGCGTCATAACCAGAAATCATGCTGTTCTGGAGCGGTACCGCCGCGCTTCTTCCATTTGTATAATTGGCAATCACAAGAATCCCCTGTTCCGAAAGATCGGCTCCCACAGAATAGCGTTTCTCCATTCCAAGGAACTCCAGACTGCTTACGGTGTATCCGCCGCCGAAAAGCTGTGACCACGTCACCAGGGAGAAACTGTTATCCACGCCAATTCCAATCGTCTGGAAATCTGGTGACAATATATTGGCACGATGTCCTTCACTATTCATCCATGACGTGACAGCGTCATCCACAGATGTCTGCCCCATCGCCAGGTTTTCTCCGGAACACCAGCTGGGAATTCCGTACTCATCATAAATCGTACTCCACTCTCTTCCATCCGGGCGCGTATGCGAGAAGTAAGTTCCTGCCTCATATGCACGCTGCACCGCTGCATTTGCGAGATCTGTGTCATACGCCAGTACATCCAGTCCGTAATCCGCCCGGATCAGATTCAGCAGAATGAGTTCGTATAACTGAACATTCAGCAACGTCTCATCATCCAAACGATACGTCATCGACGATTCGGCCTCGATCTGTTCCGCTATCGCTTCCGCCTGTGCCTCGTAAGATGAAATATCAAGGGAAGTTTCTTCCATTGTCTCCGCAATTTCATCATTCGAAGTAATTTCAGTAATCGCGGCAGCATCTTCTCCGGTCTCGGATGCGTATGCAGGCATTGCCGTACCGGCACACATGCTGAACGCCATCAACAGGGCAATTATTCTTTTTTTCTTCATCGTATTCTTATCCTTTCGTCTTGTAAATTGTAGAAAAGCAGAGGAAAACTCTTGCATTTTTCTTTCATTGTGTTATAATAGCTTCTGTCTTGGGGACATAGCTCAGCTGGGAGAGCGTTGCGTTCGCAACGCAAAGGTCGCGGGTTCGAATCCCGTTGTCTCCATATCGTACTCCGGAGGATTTTCCTCTGGAGTTTTTTGTATTTTAGTCAATCCCGACGCGGATACCTCCTTTTCGCTCGGAAGGCTGAATCAGCACAGTTACCGGCTCACCGCCGCTCCACTCAAAAGCATAGGACTCACCGGAAGCCTGTCCAATGAAGGTCTTCCAGTTAAGATCCGCTTTAATCTGCGGGTCACAATGTCCGTATCCCATCCAGCAGATAACAGCATCCGGGTCCACAGAGATGGTATTTCGGCTGTTCACATTGCTCAGTACCAGCGGGTTGCCGTCGGCAAGAACCGCGACATAGGCTTCCGGTCCTTTCCCCGTCAGAGTAGTTGTCGCCAGTCCTTTCTGTGAGAGGACACCGCAGCCGATAAAACGTACGTTGTAATCGCAGTCTTTCGTGAAAGCCAGAATGTTCTCAGATTCCACGGAAACCACTTCGTCATAATCTAGCTTGTATACGATCACATGCTGTCCGTAATTCGCATAATAGGTAACGGAATCCCCATTCATCGTTACTTTCATAAGCGGAAAGTTCTCACCGGTGACCCGGCGAACCAGAGAGCCGAACGCAGCCTGCATCAGACCGCTCTGCGGGCCGAGCAATACCTTTTCGAAGCGATAATTCTTCCCGTTTGGACTGTCACCTGCAATAAAAGCGCCCGCCTTGGTGTAAAGAACATCGTTCCCTGTGCATGTTACTTTCAATGTCAGTTCATTCAGTGTTTCAAGTGTCAGCATTTTTCTTTCCTCGTCCTTTATCCTTCTTATCCTTCAATTTCCACACCGTAAATGGCGCACTGCCCGGCCAGATCCTTGTTCACACCGTTCCCAACCGGATTGAACTTCCATTGCCCGTTGTGAAGATAGATCTCTCCGATCGTCATGGACGTTACATTCTCATAGTACTGATCCATACAAAAGCTGAGCAGTTCCTTCCCGGTATCCGCATTCAACAGGCGGATATAAGCATCCTTCACCATGCTGAAGTTCTGCTTTCTCGCGAAAGCTTCGTGGATCGTGAGCACAAATACAATTCTGCAGATATTTCCGGACAGGTGGTCCAGATCGATCGGGATGGATTCTCTTCCGCCATCCTGGCTTTCTTTGGCAAAGGAGACGCTTCCGTCCGGGCTCTCCGGCTGCCCGTAGAATACAAACCAGCTGTCATCCGGCACTTTGCCGGACATGTCCAGCAGAAAGGCAGAGGCATCGATATCGCAGTCCACGCCCTTCAGGTTCCATCCGAAACTGGCGCGGATCTTATGCAGCACCCCTCCCATGGGATCAATCGGTGATTTCTGTCCCTTCTGCAGCGGACGCGTAAAGTTCGGAAGCACGAGATCCGAGAGCACTCCTCCGGAGGATACTGCAGGTTGCGTACTCTGACTGGCCGCAGAAGTGCGCGAAACTGCCGCCTGCGGATGGCTGTATGTGTTTGGCGGAATCTGTGAATGCCCGTTCGCAGACATCTGCGGCACCGCTGTACGGTACGGCTGACTGTTCCTGCGCGGAGTCTGCGGACAGGTATCATATGGCCCTTTGGGAGGAATCCGCACGCCGGAGGCATCCCCTGACCGATAATTAGTTTTGTAGCCGCTGGATCTTGTACGGTAATTGGTCACTCCGTTCAGATCCTGCAGATTCTGATTCCTCAGCGCTCCGCGCACCCGGCTGTTTATACTTTCCGCTGTGCTTCCGGATAGCGGAGACGTTATTTTCTCTGGTATCTCTATCATAATCTTTTTCCTTATAATCTTCTTTTCTGATTATGTTTCTTCCTGTATCCTATACATCGGCCAGATTCTTTATCAGTCCGCATACTTTATAACTACCAAGATCCACCCGGCTGATTTCATACGGGACACCTTTCTCCTCTGCCAACCGATGGATATGTTCCAGTTCATCGGCTCCTGCGGAGTTTCGATTCACGACGATCTTCCATGGAATCCGGCGCAGCAGCACGCGGGTCGCTTCTCCAATCCCAGGTTTGATGAAATTAATATCGGAGATTCCGTAAGCTTCTGCGATTTCTTTCACTACCGCTCTTCCATTTCGGCAGACAGGGGAATCCCATCCGGCAGACTGTGCCTGTGCATTTTCCTCTTCAAAGACAGAATCCACCTCCTCAGATTCCGGGAAATGGAACTTCTTTTCTATGCTTTGAAGGAAAGACTCCGACAGATCATCATCCTCCAGCTCCCGGTAGTACACAGCGCCGTGAAAGTCATCCGCTCCGATGAGATCCGGCCGCAGGAAGGTACGGCTGATCAGGCCGGTTACAACTGCATTCAGACAGGAGGAGGGAATCAGGATGTCCTCATGTGTCCCGCAAAGTGTTGTCAGTCCTGCCGGATCCGAGATGACACCTAATTCCGGACTCACATCCGGATAATCTGCCAGTGCCTCTTTCAGCTGGCTCAGAATCGCGCCTTTGCCGATCCAGCCATCCACGAACTGAAGCTGTTCCGGTGCATATTTCTCCAGGATCACATGCATGGCATTCTTATCAATGCCGCGTCCGCGGATAATCGAGATTGCGTAATGAGGGATATTCACTCCATATCGCTTCTTCAGATAACGGCGGAGCAAAATCCCGATCGGAATTCCGGCTCTGGCAAGCGATACTAGCACCAGTGAATCGCCTTTCTTCCGGTAGAGCTTCTCCGCCAGAATGCCGACTGCCTCCGCAGTGGCTGCCGCGTAATGCGCTTCCGCGCTCCGATATGCCTCCATGTACGCTTCCGATGGCTTATATTCCAGCGGGAGCATCTCACAGTAGTGCGTCCCGCTCTGAATCCGCCGTTCCCTCTCAGAAGCGGGAAGCGGCTCGATCTGCCCGGTGATATCCTTTAGAAGGATCGTTACATCCTCCGGCGCATAACTGCTTCTCATCATCACTCATTCCTCCAGAGAATCCGGCGTATTTTTTTGCTCCCGTATGCTTCCAGCGCGCCCAGAAGGCTTTCCCATCCTGCTTCACAGAGCGGTTCGGCATCGGTCACGACGTACACCTGCTGATAAAAATCCAGGTTGTAGATATAATTTACCCGTCCATCCTCGTACAGACTGTTCAGGCAATTGCGCAAGTGCAGCGGATAGTCAGGATCTCCACTCACTTCAATAGGACTGCGGGTAAGCGCATGAAAAGAGACATTAAGATCCGGCCGCACCTTCTCCAGGTACCGGCCAAGGAGCATACCCGGATACATAAATTCCTCCGTTCCCAGGATCAGGATATGTTCTCCGCTGGATGGTTTCTCCAGCTGTGCCGCCGCTTCCGCAACGAAGCGTTCACACAACTGGTGTATCTCGCTCTTCGCTCTTACAACTCGCAGATTCGCGCAGTCAGGGATTTCAATCGCCGGCTGCCCTGGAGTCCCTGCCGGAGGAAACGGAGCATCCACCGGGGAGCGGTATGTATAGCGAGGAATCCACTCGCTGTGGTATTCCGGTGAGATCCGCAGAAGATAATCACAGGGAATGCTATCCGCCTCCATCTTCTGCAGACGATTATCTGTCATGCTGTTCACCAGCGAGGCGATACCGAAAGAAAAGGATTCCTCCGGAAATTCCTCCTGCAACGCATGAATCAGTTTCCGGATCGTGTTCCCGGTTGTGACCTCGTCTTCCACGAACACCACCCGGTCGATCTGCGGCAGCACTTCCTCCAGATGATTCCGGACAAGGCGCTGCTCCGTCGCATGGCTGTGGGATTCCGAAAAGAAGAGGTACTCTCCCCCAGGAATATTCTCGCGCGTCGTGCTCATGACGAAGGCTGCATTTTCAGCGGCTTCCGCGACAGCAAACCCGATCGCTGTCGCCGTCTCCGCGAATCCAATGATCAAAAGGCGTTCGTTTCGATAACGCGCTTCCACTCTGGCTGCCAGCAGCCGAAACAGCGTCAGGCTGCTCGACGGCGATACCGGCATATGCTTGCCCTGCCTGGGATTCACATAGAGATAACTTCGCTTCGTGTTATTCTCTCTTTTGGCGACCCGAACCAGGTCCCCGCACCGAATCTCATACAGTTCCATGATTTTTCTCATTTTCTCTGTGATCGCATCGGAAAAGATCTCCCCGCAGAAAATCGTATTTCCGCCGTCATCATTGTCCATCGAATCTTTCCATTTCGGGAGACAGAAGCGAATATCCGCCTGCCGCAGCATGGTAAAGTCCGGTTCGCTGTCGCCTGCAGCCAGAGCAAGCAGAGCCGGATGTCTTCTGCGGTAACGCGCCAGGGCCTCTCCTTTATCCAGCGAAGCCGGAAGCACATAGACCTTCCTCGCATCACAGAAAATCTGAAGATGCTGCGGATCGGCCTCTTGCTTCAGGTAAGTGCAGATTTTCTCCGGTTGATCCGTCTTTAAATAGAAAAGAAACGGTGCTTCCGTAACGATGGCCGCTTCTCCTGCCTGCTCCACAGCCAACCGCCGGACGCGCTCCCACTCCGCCCGGTTCGGCTCACAAAGGCACAGGGATTCTTCCGTCCATGCCGGATCTTCGATCCCGTGGTGAAGAAGCTTTGCGCCGCCGCAGACAAGAACGTCCTCCCAGTGAAGCGCCCGCGCCATCGGAAGAAGACGGCGGTACTGCGCCGTCGTGCGCATCGTAATCGGGATGACAGTAAAGAATTCCTGCTCCCGGAAAAAGCGCCAGGTCAGTTCCGTCATAAAGCTCTGCATACTCCCCCGAAGCTCCTCCACGCACCGGAGCGGCCCCAGAAGAAGATGACGCCTTGAGAAGATCAGCGTACCGTCCAGATCAGTGAAAAATAGAACTGTGGGGTTTACTGCATGATAGTTTTCATTCATAATACTATAACATTCTCCTGTCCCGAATATGGAGAATGGAGGAATCCTTCTGCGGAAGGATTCCTCCAAAAATTATCATCTTACAGGTATCTCTTCGCGAAATCTCCGATTGACTTATCGGAGGTTCCCTGTCCGATCGCGCTGAACTTCCATTCGCCGTTGTAACGGTATACCTCACCGAAGAGCATCGCAGTCTGACCGGAATAATTCTCCGTCAGGTTGTAGATACACATCTCATTGTTGTTTCTGGCATCCACCAGACGAACGAATGCGTTCTTAATCATACCAAAATGCTGATTTCTGGCCTCCGCCTGGTAGATATTGACGGCGATTACAATACGGTCATACTCAGACGGCACCTGATTCAGATCAATCACGATCTGCTCATCATCCCCCTCACCTTCACCGGTAAGATTATCGCCCATGTGCATCACAGAACGGCTCTTGTGCGTCAGATTTCCGAAGTATACGATATCTTCCTTGCCGGTCAGCTTTCCGTTTTTCAATAACAGCGCGAATGCGTCACAGTCGATCGGCTTCGGCTTTGGAGCAAAGAAACCGTGACGCTTCTGTTCCACTTCATCCCAGCCAAGGCCTACTATGATCCGGGAGAGCCCGACATTCTCTTTCGACAGACTTACTTTCTGCCCTTTTTGCAGTTTTACTGACATATCTGTCACCTCCGCTTATTCTGCGTCAATTCCGTAATGTGCGCACAGCGCTGCCAGGCCGCCCTGGAAACCACTTCCGATCGCATTGAACTTCCACTCGCCGTTGTGCTTGTACAGCTCACCAACTACAACTGCGGTCTCAATTGAGAAGTCTTCCCCCAGATCAAAGCGGATCAACTCTGTATTGTTGGACTCGTCCATGATATGGATATAGGAATTGGAGACCTGACCGAAATTCTGGCGTCTGCTCTCCGCGTCATAGATCGTTACCGTGAAGGCGATCTTCTCGATGTTGGCCGGAACCAGGCTCAGATCAATCTGAATCTGCTCGTCGTCGCCATCGCCTGCACCGGTCAGGTTGTCACCCATATGCTTCACGGCTCCGCTCGAATGCTCCAGGTTGCCATAGAAGACAAAATCCTTATCTGACGTACACTTGCCATTTGCGCCTACCAGGAATGCTGCAGCATCCAGATCGAAATCGCTTCCGGAATCAAACGCGTTAACGTCCCAGCCAAGACCTACCATAATCTTCTTGAGTCCGGGATTCCCCTTGCTTAAGCTTACTTTCTGTCCTTTGGATAAATTAATCGGCATGATTTGTTTCCTCCTTATGCTTTCCTTACTTCTCTATGATTTATCTTGCGTCAGGCATATGATACATCTGATTGAATTCCTGCTTGATCACTTCCAGCCGCTTCTGATCCTCCGCGCGCTGCTTGCGGGCATTGTCCTGAATAGAACGTGTCTCGTCAATACCGCTTACAATCGTGCGCCAGGTGGTCTCCAGCGTCTCGATCTTCACGGAACTGCCGGACGCCATGCGAGCCGTCATCTTGGACTGCTCTACCGTATTTCTCGCGTTCTTGATCAGGAGCTCGTTCGTCTTCTCATCCAGCGCAGCCATAGAGTCCGCCTGGATCTTTTGGCGCTTCAGCATGATGGCCTGAGCCAGAGCCTGCTTGAATACCGGCAGGGTGATGATGAATGCGGAATTGATCTTTCTTACCAGGTTCATGTTCGTGAATTCCATCGTCTTGATCATCGGGATCGACTGCATGGC
>JABLTM010099481.1_pt1 | contig 15176 bp, 8 predicted proteins | sample 7160121 | NCBI WGS metagenome assembly JABLTM01 (sample SAMN14651224, study PRJNA627086) | human gut metagenome | isolation source: feces | host: Homo sapiens
AATTTGGGATTTATCCGCAGCAAACTCGACTTTGAATTCCTCGACACGGGGAAGACCCTGTGTGATATCCTCCGCAGAAGCGATACCGCCCGTATGGAAGGTACGCATGGTCAGCTGGGTACCGGGCTCACCGATGGACTGTGCAGCGATGATACCAACCGCTTCACCCACATTGACCAGGTTGCCGTTTGCCAGGTTTGCACCGTAGCACTTTGCGCATACACCCTGCTTTGCCTTGCAGCGCAGCACGGAACGGATCTTGATGGTCTCCACGCCGGATTCCACAACACGCTTTGCATCGGCGGAATTCATCAGCTTGTTCTTGGAAACGATCAGCTCGCCCTTGTCGTCCCGCAGATCCTCTACCAGGTATCTGCCCACCAGACGCTCTGCCAGCGGCTCGATCATTTCGTTTCCGTTGCGGATCTCATAAACCTCAATACCGTCATCTGCGTGGCAGTCATGCTCCCGGATGATCACATCCTGGGAAACGTCTACCAGACGACGGGTCAGATAACCGGAGTCCGCAGTACGCAGTGCGGTATCCGCCAGACCCTTCCGGGCGCCTCGGGAGGAAATGAAGTATTCCAGAATGTTCAGACCTTCCCGGTAGTTGGCTCTGATCGGCATCTCGATGGTAGCACCGGAGGTGTTGGCGATCAGACCACGCATGCCCGCTAGCTGACGGATCTGGTTGATACTACCACGGGCACCGGAGTCTGCCATCATGAAGATGGGGTTGTACTGATCCAGATTCTTCTTCAGCGCAGTGGTTACATCGTCCGTTGCCTGATTCCAGATCTGAATGAACTGCTTGGACTTTTCCTGCTGGGAAATATAGCCATATTCATACTCTGCGGTAATCTGCTCGATCTTCTTATCCGCTTCCGCCAGAATCTCCTTCTTCTGGGGCGGGATCTCCGCATCGCAGACTGCTACAGTGATGGCAGCCTTGGTGGAGAACTTAAAGCCCAGTGCCTTGATCTTATCCAGCACTTCGGAGGTGGTGGTGGTACCGTGGATCCGGATGCAGCGCTCGATGATATCGGACAGCTGCTTCTTGCCAACCAGGAAGGAAATTTCCAGGTCAAACTGCTTGTCGGAATTGGTTCTGTCCACATAGCCCAGATTCTGGGGAATGTTTTCGTTGAAGATCAGCCGGCCAACGGTGCAGTCAATGATCTTGGATACCTTCCGCTCCCCGATGTCCTTGGTGACACGCACCTTGATGGCAGCATGCAGGGATACGTCATGCTCGTAGTACGCCATCAGCGCCTCGTCCTGGTCACGGAACACCTTGCCCTCGCCGGGCTCACCCTGCTTGAGCATGGTCAGATAGTAGGAGCCAAGCACCATATCCTGGGTAGGCACTGCCACCGGGCATCCATCGGAGGGTTTCAGCAGGTTGTTTGCCGCCAGCATCAGGAACCGGGCTTCCGCCTGTGCCTCGGCGGACAGGGGCAGATGCACCGCCATCTGGTCTCCGTCGAAGTCTGCGTTGTATGCGGTACATACCAGAGGATGCAGCTTCAACGCACGGCCCTCCACCAGCACCGGCTCAAACGCCTGGATACCCAGTCTGTGCAGGGTAGGCGCACGGTTCAGCAGTACCGGGTGATCCTTGATGACATTTTCCAAAGCGTCCCATACCTCTGTGGAGGCACGATCCACCATTTTTCTTGCACTCTTGATATTTGCAATGACCTTGGTGTCCACCAGGCGCTTCAGCACGAAGGGCTTGAACAGCTCCAGCGCCATTTCCTTGGGCAGACCGCACTGATACATCTTCAGCTCCGGGCCAACCACGATTACGGAACGGCCGGAGTAGTCAACACGCTTACCCAGCAGGTTCTGACGGAACCGTCCCTGCTTACCCTTCAGCATATCAGACAGGGATTTGAGGGCACGGTTGTTGGGACCGGTGACCGGTCTGCCGTGACGACCGTTGTCGATGAGGGCATCCACCGCTTCCTGGAGCATCCGCTTTTCGTTCCGGATGATGATGTCCGGCGCTTCCAGGGTCAGCATTCGCTTCAGACGGTTATTCCGGTTGATGACCCGGCGATACAGGTCATTCAGATCGGAGGTAGCATATCTGCCGCCGTCCAGCATAACCATTGGACGCAGCTCCGGCGGGATCACCGGCACAACGGTCATAACCATCCACTCAGGCTTGTTGCCGGACAGCCGGAATGCCTCGATGATCTCCAGCCGCTTCAACAGCTTGATCTTCTTCTGTCCTGCGGGCAGTCCCTGCAGTTCTTCCTTCAGCTCATCGGAGGCAACCTCCAGGTTGTTCCGCCACTCAGCGTCCACATCCTGACAGAAGGCGCACTCCTTGCAGTTGTGTGCAAATTCACAGTTCTTGCAGGCCTCCCGCTGGGTCTTATCCAACGTCAGCTTGCCGCTCATCACCAGCTTGTTTTTCATTACATCGTAACGAGCCGGATCAAATTCCTGCAGCAGCTTGTAAATGGCTTCTGCGCCCATTTCAGCCTTGAAGTCGTCACCGTATTTTTCCTGATAGGACAGGTACTCCTTTTCGCTGAGCAGCTGCTTCTTTACCAGATCCGTCCCGCCGGGATCCAGCACGATGTACTTGGTAAAGTAGAGGACTTCCTCCAGACGCTTCTGGGAAACCTCCAGTACCTGACCGATTCTGGAGGGGGTACCCTTGAAGTACCAGATGTGGGACACGGGAGCCGCCAACTCGATGTGACCCATACGCTCACGGCGCACCTTGGCACGGGTTACCTCAACGCCGCACCGGTCGCAGACCTTACCCTTGAAGCGGATCTTCTTGAACTTGCCGCAGTGGCACTCCCAGTCCTTGGTGGGTCCAAAGATCCGTTCGCAGAACAGACCGTCCCGCTCCGGCTTCTGGGTTCTGTAGTTGATGGTTTCCGGACGCTCCACAGCACCGTAGGACCAGTTGCGGATCTGCTCCGGGGATGCCAGGCCGATTTTAATAGAGTCAAAAGTTGAAAATTCCAAATCAGTACCTCCTAAAATTCTCGTAAGAGGTAGCGTGCTGTCACGCTACTGTATCGCATCGCAGGCAGGGCGTCATGCCCCGCCGCCGCTTGTTCAGATATCCTCATCGCCGGAAAGGTCAAAGTTGAACACATCTTCGCTCTCTCCATCCTCCGGCAGGGTCAGGTCATCCTCGTCTTCCTCTTCGCCGTCCATGCTGAAGCCGGCATCACCCATATCATCATTGCCGTAGTAGCTGCCGTCTGCGGTTTCTTCATCCGCAAAGGACACCGGCTGGGGAATGATGTCGTCATCATCGTCAAAGTTCTGCTTCAGATCAATCTCTTCCTGGTTCTCATCCAGAACTCTTACATCCAGACCCAGGGACTGGAGCTCCTTGATCAATACCTTGAAGGACTCCGGAATGCCCGGCTTCGGTACGTTCTGTCCCTTTACGATGGCCTCGTAGGTGTTGACACGTCCAACGGTATCATCGGACTTGACCGTCAGGATCTCCTGCAGGGTATAAGCAGCGCCGTAAGCCTCCAGCGCCCAAACTTCCATCTCACCGAAACGCTGACCGCCGAACTGTGCCTTACCACCCAGAGGCTGCTGGGTAACCAGGGAGTAGGGGCCAACGGAACGTGCGTGGATCTTGTCATCAACCAGGTGGTGCAGCTTCAGATAGTACATATAACCCACGGTTACACGGTTATCGAATTTTTCACCGGTTCTGCCGTCGTACAGGGTAAACTTTCCGTCCTCGCACATTTCCAGTGCGTTGGGGTTGATCACCTTATCCATGGTGTTCAGCGTGAAGTACTGCTCGGTGGCTTCCGCCTGGATCTTCTTGTTCTTTTCGTTTGCCGCATTCAGGCATGCCCGGATGTCATCCTCGTGGGCACCGTCGAATACAGGGGTCATAATGTGCCAGCCCAGTGCCTTGGCAGCCATACCAAGGTGTACCTCCAGCACCTGCCCGATGTTCATACGGGAAGGTACGCCCAAGGGGTTCAGCACGATATCCAGCGGTGTACCATCCGGCAGGAAGGGCATATCCTCCTCCGGCAGAATCCGGGAAACCACACCCTTGTTGCCGTGACGACCCGCCATCTTATCGCCCACGGAAATTTTCCGCTTCTGTGCGATGTAGCAGCGTACCAGCATATTTACCCCGGGGCTCAGCTCATCGCAGTTGTCCCGTGTAAAGATCTTCACGTCTACAATGACGCCCGCCTCTCCGTGCGGCACCTTCAGGGAGTTGTCCCGGACTTCTCTTGCCTTTTCGCCAAAGATCGCCCGGAGCAGCCGCTCCTCTGCGGTCAGCTCGGTCTCGCCCTTGGGGGTTACCTTACCAACCAGGATATCCCCGGAGTGTACCTCCGCACCGATGCGGATGATACCCTTTTCGTCCAGATCCTTCAGTGCATCGTCGCTGACGTTGGGGATATCCCGGGTGATTTCCTCCGGCCCCAGCTTGGTGTCACGGCACTCGATCTCGTATTCTTCAATGTGCACGGAGGTGAATACATCCTCACGCACCAGACGCTCGTTCAGCAGAACCGCATCCTCGTAGTTGTAGCCCTCCCAGGTCATGAAACCGATGAGGGCATTCTTACCCAGGGAGATCTCACCGTCTGCGGTTGCAGGGCCATCCGCCAGCACCTGTCCCTTCTTGACTGCTTCGCCCACAGAAACAATAGGACGCTGATTGATGCAGGTGCCCTGGTTGGAGCGCTTAAACTTGGTCAGCTTGTATTTCTGCTTGGTGCCATCCTCCTGCTTGACGATGACCTCATCTGCGCAAACACTTTCCACTACGCCGTCTGCATTGCATATGATGCACACGCCGGAGTCCACAGCCGCCTTGTATTCCATACCGGTGCCCACGAAGGGACGCTCGGTCTTGAGCAGCGGCACTGCCTGTCTCTGCATGTTGGAACCCATGAGGGCACGGTTTGCGTCGTCGTTTTCCAGGAAGGGGATCATGGCGGTTGCCACGGAAACTACCATCTTCGGGGATACGTCCATGTAGTCCACCTGATCCCGGTCGCACTCCAGGATCTTCTCCCGGTACCGGCAGTTGACTCTCTGGCGGGCAAACCTGCCCTCCTCGGTCAACGGCTCGTTGGCCTGGGCTACAATGAAGTTATCCTCCACGTCCGCAGTCATATATACAACCTCGTCGGTAACCACGCCGGTTGCCTTGTCCACCTTCCGGTAGGGGGCTTCGATAAAGCCGTACTCGTTGATTCTTGCAAAGGTTGCCAGGTAGGAAATCAGACCGATGTTCGGGCCTTCCGGGGTCTCGATGGGGCACATTCTGCCGTAATGGCTATAGTGTACGTCACGCACCTCGAATCCGGCTCTGTCACGGGACAGACCGCCGGGGCCCAGAGCGGACAGACGGCGCTTATGGGTCAGCTCAGCCAGAGGGTTGGTCTGATCCATGAACTGGGACAAGGGGGAAGATCCGAAGAACTCCTTGATGGCTGCGGTAATGGGACGGATATTCACCAATGCCTGGGGGGTGATTACGTCCATATCCTGTGCCTGGATGTTCATGCGCTCCCGGATCACACGCTCCATCCGGGAAAAGCCGATGCGGAACTGGTTCTGCAGCAGCTCACCCACGGAACGAATACGCCGGTTCCCCAGATGGTCGATGTCGTCCACCGTGCCCACGCCTTCGCACAGATTGCAGAAGTAGCTGATGGTGGCGTAGATATCGTCCAGGATGATGTGCTTGGGCACCAGCTCATCCGCACGCTTCTTGACCTGCTCCTCCAGCTCCTGAGCGTCCGCAGAGCTTTCCAGGATCTCCTTGAGCACCTTGAAGGAAACCTTCTCGTTGATGCCGTATTCCAGCACGTCGAAATCCACATAGCCGGACAGGTCAACCATGCCGTTGCCGATGACCTTGACTTCCTTTTCCACCATACGAATGGCGGTTTCGTTCTGCTCGTTGGTGTAGTATTCCTTGGTTTCAACGTTGAGATATGCTTCGTAAACACCCGCCTGCTCGATCTCCATTGCCTTCTCAAAGCTCAGACGATCGCCGGCATCCGCCAGCAGCTCACCGGTCAGCTCATTTGCCACCGGACGGGACAGGATGTGTCCCACCAGACGGGAGCCGATACCCAGCTTCTTGTTGTACTTGTACCGGCCGAACCGGGACAGATCATAGCGCTTTGCGTCAAAGAACAGATTATCCAGGTGCTGGATGGCGCTTTCCACCGTAGGCGGCTCGCCGGGACGCAGCTTTTTATATACATCAATCAGAGCGTCGGAATTGTTCTTGGTGCCGTCCTTCTGGAGGATGGTCTGGCGCAGGCGCTCATCGTTGCCGAACATCTCCGCAATTTCCTCGTCCGTACCGATACCCAGAGCACGGATAAAGGTGGTCAGCGGAATCTTTCTGTTTTTATCAATCCGGACATATGCCACATCGTTGGAATCCATTTCGTATTCCAGCCATGCACCACGGTTCGGGATGACGGTTGCCTTGAACAGATCCTTACCGGTCTTGTCCTTTTCAAAGGCATAGTACACACCGGGGGAACGTACCAGCTGGGAGACGATAACACGCTCTGCACCGTTGATGACAAAGGTACCGCTTTCGGTCATCAGGGGGAAATCTCCCATGAAGATCTCGCTTTCCTTTACGTCACCGGTTTCCTTATTCCAAAGCGTAGCCTTCACCCGCAGGGGCGCTGCGTAGGTTACATCCCGCTCCTTGCACTCTGCAATCGTATATTTGGGGGTGTCGTCGATCTTGTAATCCACAAAATTGAGCACCAGGTTTCCATTGTAGTCCGTGATCGCTGCCACGTCCCGGAAAACCTCTTTCAAGCCCTCTTCCTTAAACCACTTATAGGAATTCTTCTGCACCTCAATCAGGTTCGGCATTTCCAGAACTTCATTGATCTTGCCGAAGCTCATTCTCGTGTTCTTGCCAAGCTGCTTGGGTGTAACCTTCACATCTGCCATAGGCGGAGCCCTCCTTTTTGTAGTTGCGTGTCAATCCTTCGCACCTGTACCTGGTCAGCCGGAAATCCGTCTGATTTTTTTCAAAAACCTCTTGACATCACTTTGCCGGATGTGGTATACTATTGTGCAAAGTTGAGCAATAAGCCATGACGATACATTCTAAAATTATAGTATATGTCCCCCTGCTTGTCAAGTAGTTTTCAGAAAGTTTGGCGATTTGAACGCATTCCGCTTCCGTGGAATGCGTTTTTTTATATATTTCACAGAGCAGCCGACTTTACACGTTTTCGGCTCGCTCCGCCGGATTATTTTCTGTCAAAAAATATGCAGAAGTACTTTTCAACCGCTGAAAACTATGCTATAATTAAAGAAGTATAACCGGAAAAGGAGGGTCTCCCATGTCCACACCCTTTCAGCAGCAAGCAAAACATATGGCGCAAACCGCCCATTACGCCGAATGCCGCCGGCAAAAGCTGCTTTCAGACCGGCTTCTGAAGTGGTCATTTCTGACCGTCACCGGTGTCAACTGTCTCATTTTTCTGATCGGGTTCATGATGCTGTTCCTGACCCTGGGCATCCTGGGCAGCGCATATTTCTACACCTTCTGGTACAGCCCCTTTCAGGTCGCCTTCATCATCGGGCTTGCCTATAAAAAACGGCTCTGGTGTCTGCCGTTCCTGGTGCTTTTTGCCTGCATCGCCGAGACCTGGCACGGGCAGATGCCCCTGGCACTGGCTGCCGCACACCTGAATTTGATCGTCAGCCTGGGCGCAGCCATCGCCTCCTTTCTGGGGATCCGGATGGATCGGCAGCTTGCAGCACGGGAGGGCTACCCCCAGTTCCTGGACACCCTGCCTGCAAAGAAAGAGCATCTGCCCTCCACCACCCAGCTGATCCAGGATCTGAACCGACGGGACAGACCGGAGACTGTGAAGGAGACCCCCGGCGTCATGCAGGAGCTGTGCATACCGGAACACCTATCCGCATCAGATCATTCTCAGGAGGAACCAAAATGAAACCAACCGATCTTCAGACCCAATTTGATTTTGACAAGGAGGCCCGGGAACAGGCGGAACGCGTCAAGCATACCAAGCTGGAAAAGGATTATTCCTACTTTGACAGCTGCCGGGAGACTATGGCGGAAATCGAGAAAACCAACCGTTCCGCCTTTTTCTACACCTGCTTTGCCTGCTTTATCATCGCCTTCTGTGCCATGTTCAAGCAGCGGTTCCAGATCTTCTCCAGCCTGGGCTATGCCCTGGGAGAGCCGGACAGCTTTGCGGTGATCTTCTGCGGCGGTGCTATGCAGATTTTCCTGGCGATCCTGGTGGTCATCGTAGGTTATCTGGCATGGGCAAACTTTCATAAGCTGAACATTGCCCTGTTTGCGCTGTATGCCGCCATGTGCCTGCTGGGGGTCTACCATGTGGATCTGCCCTCCATGGGGCTTGGTCTGCTGGGAGCTGCCATGTACATCCGTGCCATGCTGACCCTGCCGGAGGAGGAACGACTCAGCAAGCTGGAGGGGTACCCGTACTTCAACGAGCGGCTGGAGCTGTCCAAGCAGGATTTTGACAAAGAGCCTTTACATCCAGACAGCCCTGACAAGGATCGGTACTATATGGATTCCCTGACCCGGCGCACCCTGGAAGGCAAAGAGGAGGAAAAGCGGGTGATCCCCAAAAAGGAAACCGCCCCTGCCTCTCTGCCGGAACAGCCGCTCCAGCCCCTGGAGGAGGTACTCAGTGACAAACCGGTGTACACTGCCCACACCCAGAAGCTGCCGGAGCTGAATGAGCTGACTCTCGGGGATACACCGACGTCCCAGGCTGCACCTGAAAAATCCGGGAAAGGAGCAAAGCATGGGAAACGGAAGAAGCACTCCTGAAGAGGAGCAGCGCTTTGCCCACTACGAAGCCTCCGCCGAGCAGATGCGCAAACTGCATGTGCTGTTCCGCCGCTCCCTGTGGTGGAATCTTGCCAACGTTGCCGTCCTCATCACCATCACCATCGTCACAGTGGGCTTGATCTCTGCCGGACGGGCGGATAATCTGAATCTCCCGGCTCACGACACCGGCAGTCAGCTTTCCGCAGCGGTGCTGTTCCAGATTTTTGCGCTAATCTTCTGCGTCACCGTATGCGTCCTGTCCGTGCTTGCTGCCACCAAGCACCGGCTCAGCGCCACTGTCCTGACCGGTCTATACGGAGCTATGTGCATGTACCAGTTTGCGGTGGGTATGCCGGTGCGGAACATTCTGTATCCCATTTGCTTTGTATCCGGTTTCCTGCTGAACCTGCGGCTTATTCGTGGTTTCCGACAGCTGAACCGGCTCAGTCAGCTGCCCGGATATCCCCAGTTTGTCCGGCGGCTGGATGAATCCTCCGAGTATGAGCTGCCCCTGTACTTGCAGGATCGAAAACAGGCACAGGATATGGAGGATCTGACCCCTGCAACGCCTGCCGTCTCTGTACCAGATGCATCATCGGACATGCCATCCGTACCTGCCATGCCGGATATGGAACCCCTTCCGCAGCCGGATGCTCCCATTGTACCGGATATTCAGCCGGTTAAGCCGGACATCCCCGCTGTACCCAAACCAACAGCGCCGGTGATCCTGCCAAGCACTCCCAGCCTGTCCGAATCCATATCCCCTGCAAGCCTGAAGCCCCGTACCGCCGAGGAGCTGTTCGGTGCGCCCATCTTCACTTCAGAGCAGATCTATGCTGCCCCGGAGGATCACCAGGAGGAACACTGACTATGTTTGCACAAGTCAACAGTCTGGGTCTGTTCGGCATGAACGCCTTTGCAGTCCAGGTGGAAATCGATATCAGCCGGGGACAGCCCATGTTTGAAGTGGTTGGGCTGCCGGATGCAGCTGTCCGGGAAAGCCGGGAGCGGATCAAATCCGCCCTGCGTGCCTGCGGCGTGGCATTCCCCGTTGCAAGAGTTATGGTAAACCTGGCGCCGGCAAACACCAAAAAGACCGGCTCTGTCTATGACCTTGCCATTCTCATGGCGATCCTCCAGGCAACCGGACGGCTCCCTGCCCTGCCAAAGGACAGCTGCTTCCTGGGGGAGGTATCCCTGAACGGCAGTCTGCGGCCGGTAAGCGGTGTGCTGCCCATGGTACTGCTGGCACGGGAACAGGGCATCCGGCAGATTTTCCTGCCGGCGGACAATGCCTATGAAGCCTCTGTGGCATCCGGCATCGCCGTATACGGGGTGGAGAATGTGTCCCAGCTGCTGGATCACTTTGACGGGGAGCATGCTCTGACCCCTCAGCCTGCCTATGTACCCACCGCCGTGGAGGCAGAACCGGTGCCGGATTTCTCCGACGTGCGTGGACAGAATTTTGCAAAGCGTGCCCTGGAGATCGCAGCGGCAGGGGGACACAACACCCTGCTCATCGGCACTCCGGGCAGCGGCAAAAGCATGCTGGCAAAGCGTATGCCCGGGATCCTGCCGGAAATGACCTTCGGGGAATCCATCCAGACCACCAACATCCACTCGGTGGCAGGGCTTCTGAACCCCAGACAGCCTCTGGTAACGGTACGACCCTTCCGCTCTCCTCACCACACCATTTCTGCGGCAGGGCTGGCAGGGGGCGGCAGCATTCCCCATCCGGGAGAGATCTCCCTGGCACACAACGGACTGCTGTTCCTGGATGAGTTGGCGGAATTTGACCGGCGCACCCTGGAGATCCTGCGGCAGCCCCTGGAGGATCACACCGTAACCATTTCCCGGGCGTCCGGCACCATCACCTACCCCTGCTCCATTATGCTCATCGCTGCCATGAACCCCTGTCCCTGCGGTTATTACGGACATCCCCAGCGCAAATGCACCTGCTCCCAGAACCAGGTACAGCAATATTTGTCCAAGGTATCCGGTCCCCTGCTGGATCGCTTTGATCTGCATGTGGACGTGGCACCGGTTTGCTTTGAGGATCTTACCGGTACCGGCAAGGAGGAATCCTCCGCTGACATCCGGGAACGGGTACAAGCAGCACGAAAGATCCAGCAGCAGCGCTTTACGGACACCGCCATCACCTGCAACGCCCAGATCACTCCGGATCTGCTCCGCACCTACTGTCCCATGACCGACCGGGCGCAGCAGCGGCTGAAGGATGTGTTTGAGCGGATGGGTCTGTCCGCCCGGGCATACGACAGGCTGCTGAAGGTTGCCCGCACCATTGCAGATCTGGACGGAGTGGAAACCCTGGATCTGCGGCATGTGACCGAAGCGGTTCAATACCGGAGCCTGGATCGGAAGTACAAAACCCATACATAACTACACAGATACCAAGGAAAGGAATTCCATGAAACGTGCCCTCCAACGGCTGTCTCAGTTCACGCACAAGCTGGACAAGCCCCTGTTCATTGCCGTTACTCTTTGTGCGTCTCTCAGCGTGGTGCTGATCTACTCCATTTATTACAATCATGTGGTCAGCTCCGTAGGCGCAAGCTATTACCAGACCCAGCTGGCAGCCATGCTCATCGGCTCTGTCGGCTGCCTGACCCTCACCGCTCTGGATTATCACAAGATCGCCAAGCTGTGGTTCCTCTACATGCCCCTGGCACTGGTGCTGGTGGGGCTTACCTTCACCTCCCTGGGCGTGCGCCGGGAGGGTGCGGATGACGTGGCATGGCTGAACCTGGGCTTTACCACCATTCAACCCTCCGAGTTTCTCAAGCTGGCGTTTATCCTCAGCTTTTCCTATCACCTGTCCCGGGACGAGGAGAACATCAACAAGCCTCTGCATTTGCTGCTGCTGTGCATCCACGGCGGCATCCCCACCCTGCTGATCTTTTTGCAAGGAGATTACGGCACTGCCGTGGTATTCATCGCCATGTTTGCCGTGATGCTGTTTTCCATGGGTCTGAAGCTCCGGTATATTCTTGCCGCCTTTGCCCTGGCAGGCGGCGCCGGGGTGGTACTGTGGAAATTCGTGCTGAAATCCGTCCACAAGAACCGGATCCTGGTGCTGCTGCATCCGGGCACGGATCCTTTGGGTCTGGAGTATCAGCAGGATCTGGGGCTGGCGTCCCTGGGCTCCGGTCAGGTATTCGGCAAGGGGCTGTTCGGGGCACAGGAATATGTCACCGTACCGGAGCTGCACAACGACTTCATCTTCGCCTGGATCGGGCAGGTGTTCGGCTTTGTAGGAACGGTGGCTGTGGTGGCGGTGCTCGCCTACATCTGTCTGAAAATATTCGCCGACAGCCGCTCCGCCAAGGATACCCTGGGCAAACTGATCTGCCTGGGGGTATTCGCCATGCTCTTTGCCCACTGCTTTATGAACATCGGCATGGTGCTCAAGGTGATGCCCGTTATCGGCATTCCCCTGCCCTTCTTCAGCGCCGGAGGCACGGCTATGTTAAGCATGTATCTGGCACTGGGACTGGTGCTCAGTGTCCATGCCCACAACGAGAAAAAATACCGCGTATTCTACGACGCAGAATAGGAGCCCTTTCATGATGCATGCATTTTCCCGGACAGAGCTGCTGCTTGGCAAGGAAGGAGTGGAGCAACTCCGGCAGGCATCCGTCTGTGTATTCGGCATCGGGGGCGTAGGCTCCTACGTGGTGGAGGCTCTGGCACGCAGCGGCGTGGGGCACCTGACCCTGGTGGATCACGATACGGTGAGCATCACCAACCTGAACCGACAGCTGGTGGCACTTCACTCCACCCTGGGCATGCAGAAGGTGGAGGTGGCACGCCAACGGATCCTGGACATCAACCCGGAGGCGCAGGTAACGGTGCACCCCTGCTACTACACCGGCAGTGAAGTGAATTTGCAGGGCTTTGACTTCATTGCGGATGCCATCGACTCGGTGACCTCCAAGCTGACTCTGATCGAAAAAGCCACTGCCGCCGGAATCCCCATCATTTCCTGCATGGGCACCGGCAACAAGCTGGATCCCTCCAGGCTGGTGCTGACGGACATCTCCAAAACCAGTCAGTGTCCCCTTGCCAAGGTGATGCGCATTTCCCTGCGGAAGCGAGGCATCCACCATCTGCCGGTGCTGTATTCCACAGAGCCGCCGGCACCCCACCTGGAGGAATCCGAGGAGCCGCAGGAGCACCGCAAAACCATCGGCAGCATGGCATTCGTGCCCGGCTGTGCAGGCTTGATGATCGCAGGGGAAATCATCCGCCGCCTGTCCCAGATAGAAGCTGCACCGCATGTACCGGAGAAGCGGGCATAACCCAACCGGTTTTTATGCAAACTGCCAAAAAGCCGCATTCCATTCAGCTTTTTAAGCTGTTTTCCCCTGCCCTACTTGCTTTTTTTGCGGAAAAATGGCATAATAAAAGAAATGTATGCAGCACCGCACAAGTCTGTGCGGCGGATGCTTCGTTCCCCATCCCGGCGATTCCGTCTGCCGAAAAAACGGAAACCGGCTGTCCTACAGCCGGGCATTGGAGTATGCTATGACACACCAGCTTTGCATCGTGCTAGATTTTGGCGGTCAGTACAACCAGCTGATCGCCCGCAGAGTCCGTGAATGCGGCGTATACTGCGAAGTGAAAAGCTATAAGACCCCCATTGAGGAGCTGCGGGCACTGAACCCGGTGGGCATCATTTTCACCGGCGGCCCCAACAGCGTGTATGACGACGCCTCCCCCCGGATCAGCCCGGAGATCTTTCATCTGGGCATCCCGATCCTGGGCATCTGCTACGGCTGTCAGCTGATGGCGTATACCCTGGGGGGCAAGGTGGCTACCTGCATCACCTCTGAATACGGCAAGACGGAAACCACCTACGATCCGTCCTGCCTGCTGTTTGCGGGCATCCAGGACATGCCGGAACAAGCCATCTCCTGGATGAGCCATACGGATTATATTTCCGAGCTGCCAGCAGGCTTCCGTGCCACCGCCCACACCCAGCACTGTCCGGTTGCGGCCATGGAAAACAAGGAGCAGAAGCTGTATGCGGTACAATTCCATCCGGAGGTCAACCACACCCAGTTCGGCGTCCGCATGATCGACAACTTCCTGAAAAAGGTCTGCGGCTGTACCGGAGACTGGACCATGGGCAATTTCTGCAAGGCAACTGTACAGTCTCTCCGGGACCAGATCGGGCCGGATGGCCGGGTGCTGCTGGCGCTGTCCGGCGGCGTGGATTCCTCCGTACTGGCTGCTCTGCTGGCGGAAGCCATCGGGGAGCGGCTGACCTGCGTATTTGTGGATCACGGCCTGATGCGCAAAAACGAAGGGGATGAAGTAGAAGCCGCATTTGCAAAGTGGGACGTAAACTTTGTCCGGGTCAATGCGGAGGAGCGATTCCTCAGCAAGCTGGCAGGGGTGGAGGATCCCCAGGAAAAGCGACACATCATCGGTGCGGAATTCGGCTATGTGTTCCGGGACGAGGCGGAGCGCTTCGGCATCACCAAGCAGGACTTCCTGGCTCAGGGCACCATCTACCCGGACGTGATCGAGTCCGGTCAGGGGGATGCAGACGTGATCAAGAGCCATCACAACAAGCTGCTACCTGCTGAAGTGGTTGCAAGATTCCAGGACGTACTGGAGCCCTTGAGCCTGCTGTTCAAGGACGAGGTGCGGCAGCTGGGCAGGGAGCTTGGCTTGCCGGAATATCTGGTAATGCGGCAGCCCTTCCCGGGGCCCGGTCTTGCCATCCGGATCATCGGGGCAGTCACCAAGGAAAAGGCGGACACCCTGCGGGATGCGGACTGGATCTATCGGGAGGAAATTGCAAAGGCCGGGCTGGACAAGCAAATCAGCCAGTATTTTGCAGTGCTGACCAATTGCCGTTCCGTGGGCGTTATGGGTGATGGCAGAACCTATGATTACACTCTGGCGCTCCGGGGCGTTACCACCACGGACTTTATGACTGCGGACTTTGCCCGGATTCCCTATGAGGTTCTGGAGGTCATTTCCGCCCGGATCGTCAACGAGGTCAAGAACATTAACCGTATCGTGTATGATGTTACCACTAAACCCCCGGCTACTATTGAGTGGGAATAAAAAACAAGACTTCAGAAACGGCGTAAATACGCCATTTCCGAAGCCTAAAAATCTCAGTGATAACAATTTGATAACAGGAAGTTAAGTGGAATTGTTCTGCGTATCAAGTGGCTTACAGGTTACGCCATTCTTTCGCAGGTTCATGTTTACCGCAGTCATCGGTCGTTTTCGGCCAGTTAAGCTTCCATTCTGTATATTCGGCCTTGCTGATCTTACCGTCAGCAAG
>JABLTM010133734.1_pt1 | contig 15164 bp, 9 predicted proteins | sample 7160121 | NCBI WGS metagenome assembly JABLTM01 (sample SAMN14651224, study PRJNA627086) | human gut metagenome | isolation source: feces | host: Homo sapiens
CCGTCGCCGCCGAAGATCCAAACGGACTTCTTGGACAGGTAGGACTTGTTTGCCAGGATGTCAGCACGAGCCTCGCAGTCGCAGTCAATCTTCTCCAGCTCTGCAACCAGAGCCTTTGTTGCTGCTGCATTCTCCTTGCCGTCCTCCAGGGTGTTCAGGTACTGCTCGCAAGCAGCCTTCACAGCATCGGAAACCTTTTCAGAGCCTGCAATGGTCTTTACATCGTTGATCAGACGCTCACGGATTGCTCTCTGACCCAGGTACATACCCAAACCGTGCTCTGCGTTATCCTCAAACAGGGAGTTTGCCCAAGCCGGGCCAAAGCCGTCCTTGTTTACGGTGTACGGAGAGGTTGCAGCAGGACCGCCCCAGATGGAGGAACAACCGGTTGCGTTGGAAATATACATTCTGTCGCCGAACAACTGGGTGATCAGACGTGCGTAAGAGGTCTCAGCACAGCCTGCGCAGGAGCCGGAGAATTCAAGCAGCGGCTGCTTGTACTGGCTGCTGATGACAGTAGCGTCGGTAGCAACCTCGGGCTTCTCGGAAACCTTTGCAACACAGTAATCGAATACTGCCTGCTGATCCTCCTCGCCCTCTCTGGGAACCATGGTCAGGGACTTGGTGGGGCATACGCCGATACATACGCCGCATCCCATACAATCCATGGGGGAGATTGCCAGTGTATAGGTGTAATCGGTCTTTATGATGGGCTTGGGAGCCTTCTTGGTATTTGCCGGTGCAGCAGCAGCCTCCTCAGCGTTCATAGCGAAGGGACGGATGGTAGCGTGGGGACATACAAATGCACACTTGTTGCACTTTGCACAGGTCTCAGCGTTCCAGGTCGGAACCATCACAGCTACGCCACGCTTTTCGTATGCGGAAGCGCCCTGCTCAAAGGTACCATCCACATGATCGGCAAATGCGGAACAAGGAATGGAGTAACCATCCATCTTGCCGGCAGGCTTCATGATCTCGTCAACCATCTTGACCAGCTTAGCCGGGCCCTTGGATGCTTCCGGAGCAGCAGTGTCAACAGCGGTTGCCCAAGCAGCCGGAACGTCGATCTTCACCAGAGCGTCCTTACCGGCGTCGATAGCCTTGTGGTTCATGTCCACAATGTCCTGACCCTTCTTGGAGAACTTCATGGTTGCCTTTTCCTTCATGTAGTTGATGGCATCCTCAGAAGGCAGAACATTTGCCAGAGCGAAGAATGCGGACTGGAGTACGGTACTTGTACGCTTGCCCAGACCGATCTTTGCGGCAATGTCAATTGCGTTTACTGTGTACAGCTGAATGTTATTCTTTGCAATATACTGCTTGGTCTCAGCGTTCAGGTGCTTCTCCAGTTCCTCAGGCGTCCACTGGCAGTTGATCAGGAACTTACCGCCGGGCTTTACATCGTTGACCATCTTGTAGCCCTTCATGATGTAGGAGGGGTTATGACATGCAACGAAGTCAGCCTTGTTGATGTAGTAGGGGCTCTTGATGGGCTGATCGCCGAACCGCAGGTGGGATACGGTGATACCGCCGGTCTTCTTGGAGTCATACTGGAAGTAAGCCTGTACATACTTGTCGGTATGATCGCCGATGATCTTGATGGAGTCTTTGTTTGCGCCAACGGTACCGTCGCCGCCCAGACCCCAGAACTTGCACTCGATGGTTCCTTCTGCCGCAGTATTCGGGGAGGGCTTCTCCTCCAGGGACAGATAGGTCAGATCGTCGTGGATACCCAGAGTGAACTTTCTCTTTGCATCAGCCTTTGCCAGCTCTTCGTATACTGCGAAGATGCTTGCCGGAGGTGTATCCTTAGAACCCAGACCGTAACGGCCAGCGATCACGTTGGCGGTTCTGCCCTGCTCGTTCAGTGCAGCAATTACATCCAGGTACAGGGGCTCGCCGATGGAACCGGGCTCCTTGGTTCTGTCCAGAACAGCAATGTTCTTTGCAGTAGCCGGGATTGCCTCTACCAGCTTCTCAGCAGAGAACGGACGGTACAGACGAACCTTTACCAGACCAACCTTCTCGCCCTTTGCGTTCAGGTAGTCAATGACTTCCTCAGCCACATCGCAGATGGAACCCATTGCAATGATTACACGGTCAGCGTCAGCTGCACCGTAGTAATTAAACAGCTTGTAGTCAGTACCCAACTTCTCGTTGACCTTGTTCATGTAGTTTTCAACGATTGCGGGAACAGCATCATAGTACTTGTTGCATGCTTCACGGTGCTGGAAGAAGGTATCGTCATTTTCGTGAGAACCACGCATAGTGGGATGCTCCGGATTCAGAGCTCTTTCACGGAATGCCTTCACAGCGTCCATGTTGCACATTTCCTTCAGGTCAGCGTAATCCCAAACCTGGATCTTCTGGATCTCGTGGGAGGTACGGAAACCATCAAAGAAGTTGATGAAAGGAACACGGCTCTCAATTGCAGCCAGATGTGCAACAGCAGCCAGATCCATAACCTCCTGGGGGTTGGTCTCAGCCAGCATTGCAAAGCCGGTCTGACGGCATGCGTACACGTCGGAATGATCGCCGAAAATATTCAGTGCGTGAGAAGCAACGCAGCGTGCGGATACATGGAAAACAGTCGGCAGCAGTTCGCCGGCAATCTTGTACATGTTGGGGATCATCAGCAGCAGACCCTGGGATGCGGTATAGGTGGTTGTGAGCGCACCAGCGTTCAGGGAACCGTGCACTGTACCGGCTGCACCAGCCTCAGACTGCATTTCCTCAACCTTGACGGTGGTCCCGAAGATGTTCTTCACACCCTGTGCGGACCACTGGTCAACGTAGTCAGCCATGGGGCTTGAAGGGGTGATCGGGTAAATGCCAGCTACTTCTGTAAACGCATAGGATACATAAGCGGCAGCATTGTTACCGTCCATGGTTTTCTTTTTTCTTGCCATTGGTTTGTCCTCCTAGTATTTAGTAGCAGTGCTCCGGGAAGGATCCAAGGGGCATTGCCCTAGGCAATTGTGCGTGGCGCGCACTATACCCATTACAATACATGATATCACAAAACGCCTTTTTTGTAAATACCTTTTTTCTAAAACATTGCGGATATCCCACGGTTTTTCGGGAATTCCCACGAATTTAAATTCCGCTGCGGCAGAATCTGCTTATCATTATGCCGAATCCATTTCAGGAATTTTGTGCAAAATCACTATTTTTCTTCTCTTTCCCGATTTTTCGCCCAAAATGATTGACGATTCTCTCTTTTTCGGGTATAATAATAACAGTGTAAAAGCAATTTGTTATTTACACTCGTTTTGTTGTCTCCTTTCTTTTGTTCTACACATATGTTTCATTTCACATTTTTTCATAAGAGCCATTGGCTCTTATTTTTTTGCATATAGAAGGCGGGAGTGGCTTCTGCTCCCGCCTTCATTTTATGTGGGGTTCCGGACAACTATGCAAAAAAACGGTGCAGCTTTCGCTACACCGTTTTCTTTGTGTTAGTGCTTATACTTTTTGCATGCTTTCTGAGAAATCGGAATTAGTCCTTCTTCTTCTTCAGAACTACAGCAGCTGCAGCAGCAGCGGACAGCATACCAACAACGCCCAGAGCAGCACCGTCTACACCCATCTTCGGAGGCTTAACGTCCGGAGTCTTAGTTGTGGTAACTGCAGATGTAGTTACTACCGGAGCGGAAGTCTCAGCAGCGCCCTCAGTTGTGGTAGTAGTGGTAGTTGTAGTGGTCTCCTCAGAAGTGGTGGTCTCCTCTTCCTTGATCTTGATCCAGCCGTTTGCTGTCTCAAAAGCAATGTTCTCCTTGTTAGCATCGATGAAGGAACCTTCGTTAACAGTGATGTTGATCGGGAACTCATCGCCAGGCTGTGCATCAGCCGGAACTGTGAACTTGAAAACGCCCAGCTGACCGTTGCCGGAGATTGCAGTTGCAGTACCCCAAGCAAAAGCAAAGCCCTTCAGACCATCAGCAGTCAGATCCTTGGAAATTGCACCACCAACGGAGATCTTCTTGCCCATAGCGCCAATTGCATCGCCATAGCTGTAATCGATATCGCCAGCACCATCCAGAGCAACTTCCAGCTTCGGATCGTAGTTAACCAGGAATTCCAGGCCAGTCCAAGAAGCGTCGAAGTTCTCCAGGTTCAAGGCGATTTCAACAGTCTCGCCGGGTTCAGCAAACTTCTGATCCATGGAAAGCTTTGCAGCGCCGTCAGCGCTTGCAGTGATGCTCATAGCGCCTACTGCCAACATAGCAGCTGTAGACAGAACGCCAACCGTTCTCATAAATGTCTTCTTCATTTTCTTCTTTTCCTTTCAAATGTTTTATGTTATACATGCGGGCAACGCCCGCATGTAAAAACAACAGATTGAATCTTTCAGCTTATTCATCGTCAGTCTGTGCGTATGCAACATACTGGTTTGCACCAGGAACTTCATACCAAGATGCGGATCCATTCGCCAGGAATGCAGCGGAATAATTCAGGATGCATACTGCATCAGCAGTGTTGATCTTTGCATGCTCTGCATCCTTATAGCAGTCAACGTCTGCGCAGAACTTAGCCAGGGAATCCGGCTCAATGATCTCAGCAGAAGGAATCTCAGGCTGACCGCCTGCTTCTTCCAGGATTGCTGCTGCGGAATACTGCAGGATCTGTACAGCGTCTGCAACGTCTACCTTACCATCCAGGTTTACATCGCCTCTCAGACCAACCAGAACAGTGAACTCGCCTGCAACAGCAGACTTATCCAGATCGGTCCAGGTTACTTCAGTCTCAACCAGATTCTCAACAGCTTCTGCAATTGCAGTTTCATCAACCAGAATGCCGATGGTGTACTCGCCAGCCTCGGTGTATTCCAGCTCAGAAGCGCTGTTTGCGGTCAGAGCAAACAGATTGCCGATCGGGAGAGTCTCTGTGTCGGAAACTTCCTCAACCTTGCCGTCTACAACTGCAACAGACTTCATAGAAACAGTAATCTGAACATTCAAGTCGCTTGTGTCGAAGGGAGTGGGATCCTCGGACCAGAACATATCGCCGATCAGAGTAGCCTCCTTATCAAAGGTGTAACCGTCGATTGTAGCGGTTGTGCCTTCAACAACAACTGCCCCGTCTACATACTCAGCTGTCATAATATCACCGTTTGCATTTACTGTCTCGCAGTTTGCTGTGTTGAATGTGATGGGGTATACGCCAACTGCTGCGTCAGCCGGAACTGTGAACTTTACAGTAAACAGAACTACATCTGCTGCGGTCTGATCCGTCTCGGAATTCCAGCTATAAGCCATGGAAGCTGCGTTCCAAACCGGCTCGCCGGTGTATGCAACGCCTGCTGCGAAGGAATCATAGGTCAGTGTCTCATCAGCAGCCAGGTTCAGGCTGATGCCGTTGACAGGAGATCCTGCATAAACCTTAACCGGGATCTCAACAGTCTCGCCGGGCTTAGCTGCTACAGTGGGGATCTCATACTTTACAGTGTTCTCAGCCACTGTGGTCTGGCTGCCTTCCTCTGTTGTGCTGGAGGTAGGTGCTGCTGTGGTCTGGCTACCTTCCTCTGTTGTGCTGGAGGTAGGAGCCGCCGTGGTCTGGCTGCCTTCCTCTGTTGTGCTGGAGGCAGGAGCTGCTGTGGTCTGGCTGCCTTCAACGGATGTACTGGAAGCAGGAGCCGCTGTAGTCTGGCTGCCTTCAACAGATGTGCTGGAAGCAGGAGCCGCTGTGGTCTGGCTACCTTCTTCAGTTGTGCCAGAGGTAGGAGCAGCTGTAGTCTGGCTGCCTTCCTCTGTTGTGCTGGAAGCAGGTGCCGCTGTGGTCTGGCTGCCTTCCTCAGTTGTGGAGGATACAACCGGCTCAGTAGAGGTTTCGGTTGTTACTGTGCTAACCTCTGTTACAGAGGTGGTAGTGGTCTCAGTGGTTGTTTCCGTAGTCTTTGCCTTGGTAACAATCTCTCTTGTGATGCTCAGCGCACCGCCTGCTGCTGCACCGGATACCAGATCCATATTCAGCTCTACATGTTTTACAGAGCTTACAACTTCCAGACCCTGTGCATCGTAGTAAGCAATCAGCTCGTCCATCTGATCCTCAGGCATATCAGCCTTCATGGTAGCGTTTCCGCCGCCGATTACAACGTTTACGTTGGTCAGAGTACCAAAGTAGCTCATCAGATCACCGTAGCCGATGCTGTATACAGCGCCGTACTTTGCCAGGAAGGTGTTTGCATTGCTTGCTGCGTTTGCATAACGAGCTGCCCATGTGCTGCTTGCAGCCAGAACATCCAGGCTCTTGAGTGCCTGCGGATAATACTTGCTGTCGCCGTACAGAGCGTACAGACCGTCCAAAGCATCGTTTACATCAGAACCGTTTCTGGTGGTGCTCATGCCCTTGATCCAGTTGTACTTGTTGGTTACTTCCTGCTTGTAGCCGTCAATGGTCTTCTTGCCGTTTGCCAGCTTGGTCTCCAGAACTTCCTTCAGTTCAGCCGGAGTCTGGTCAGTAATTGCATTCTTTACGATTGCAGCAGCTTCATCATACTTGCTGTCGATGTAATCGTACAGATCCTCACCAGTGCCATCGCCGAACAGGGTGTAGCTTGTGCCGTTTTCATCAGTGAACAGGTATGTAGCACTGATCTTGTTGTCATTGCTCAGATTGGACAGATCCAGGTTCACGGTAACAGAACCCTTTACACTGAAACCGCTGAAGTCCAGAGGAGTCATATAGGATACTGCGTCTGCGCCCAGAGTCTTTTCAACCTGCTTTGCCAGCCGTGCGTTTGCCTCATCAGCAATCAGTGCACCGCTTTCAGCCAGCTCGAAGTTTACTTCATAGGTATCTGTTGTGATTCTTGTGAGTACGCCAGTCTGGATGTTGCCTGCAATGGCAGTTGCCAGCTCATCGTACGCACCATTTCTGAAGAAGTCTGTGTAGCTGTTCAGCAGGTTCTTTGCGACGGATGCATCAACCTCTGCGGTGCCACCAATGTCCGGTGCATTATTCTTGAACAGAGTGTTGAAGTTCAGACCCCATTCAGACTTCTGCTCAGGATTGTCCACAACATCAGGATCAATGTTTGTGAAGCTCTTGACGGTGACATTGGTATCTGCAGCATTTGCTGTCAGAGTAGTCACTGCCGGAGCCGCAAACACACCCTGTGTGAGAACCAGGCAGGTGCTGAGCACGGACGCCATACTTCTCTTGAAGAATGTCTTTTTCATTTGTTTACCTCTCTCCCATTATTCAATATATTCCACTGTTCCGTGCATGTCCTGCACAGCACAGTGTGCCCGCATTCCCGCCGCCGTTTGACATACTCCACCTATTCTCACAGCATACAGGAACGCTTTATAAGACGATTTTATCATAAAAATGCCGTCAAGTCAATATGAATTCCGGTTTTTTTTTAAGAATACATCATAATTTTTTGCCTGATAAAACGCCGCATTTCACCATTTTCTCTACATGGCGAAAAAGACGGGATCCACCGTGCTAAAATTTGTATACTTTTCACACTGTCCCTCAGAGCGTAACTCCGTTCAACTTCAGCAGCTCCCGGGCGCTCTCCAGAGAATCTACGCCAGTGGCATTTTTAATAGGTGCAAACTCCTTGTTCCGCTTCACCTCATAGGACAAACAACTGTTCTGCATATGCACCATATCCAGCACCAGCGTCTCGAACTTGTAGCCATTGGGCGCTTCCGGCTCCACCAGCTGCCCCTGTTCATTCATATAAGGGATCTTTTTCTTGACCAGGTGCACCGGCATCTGCTGATCCATGATCTTTTGCAGCTTATCCACCCGGAACAGATAGTTGAGGATCACACCATAATTATAGGACAGCCTGCCGCCGGGTTCCCGGAGCGTGCGCATTTCCTCCGTCATTTCATAGTACTCTACAATAGAAGGCTTGCCGTCCTCCAGGCACAGCACACCCACCCGTTCGTCCGGATCCGCCTTGGCAACCACCTTGGCGCCCGCCTCACAGCCGGATGCAATGGTCGCACCGATAAAGCATGGGTCTGCAATCTGCTGCAGAACGTTATCCACTGCAAACACATTCAGCCATTCCACGCCCCGTTCCTTCAAATCCTTGAGCAGTCCTGCCCGAACCATGGAACTAAACCAGCCGCCGTTGCCGTTGGGGGAACTGCACACTGCCCCGGGCGCTTCCAGCATCATCCTACCGTCAAAATCCGTGCAGGGTGCCATTTCCTGCACAAAAAAGCGAACCTGTCCCGGATCATAGCCAAAATACTTGTGTGCTTCAAAGAAAGCAATCGTATCCGTATTGTTCTTCTCACTGGTCATCACATACAGCGGCACCCAGGAGCCGCAGCGCTTGACCACCTGCAGCAGATTCTGTACCAGACATTCAAACAGGTACAGCTTCCGGGTCACCCCTACATTCAGTGTACCCTTGGGGCCATCCAGCCCCAGCCGAGTGCCCTGTCCCCCTGCCAGCAGCACGGCGCCGATCTTGCCGTTCTGCAATGCGTTCAGTCCCTGCACCATGTAGAACTTTTCCTTACTGCGGATCTCATCAATGGTCAATGCGCCCAGCGGCATGAATGTGCCTCGTTCTTCTTCTGCCTGATGCTTCAGCCCTGCCAGAACAGACAAATCCATACGGGAAAGCTGTTCCTTCAGTTTCTCCTTCTGTGTGTCGTCCAGTGTTTCATAATAAGAAAGGATGTGTTCCTGTCCGTATCGTCTGAGTGTATCTACCATGCATATATGCCCCCTCGATTTTGATTGCCGCTCTCTCTGTGCGGCATTGCCTATATTATAACAGGTATGCAGAGAAAAAACAAGCGATTTATACAAAAAACCGCCGGACATTTGCCCGGCGGCTCTGCAATTTACTTGTTTGGATTATTCAGCGTCCTCAGAAGAGTATGCAACCTCGTCAGCTTCATCAGCCTTGGCTGCGTCAGCGTCCTCCAGCAGTGCCCGCATGGAAATGCTGATGCGCTTCTTCTCCGGATCGATCTCTACGATCTTGACCTGAACCTGCTGACCAACGGAAAGGATGTCCTTTACATTGTCAACACGCTGGTTTGCGATCTGGGAAATGTGGATCAGACCGTCCACCCCGTCCATGATCTGTGCAAATGCACCGAACTGGGTGATGGAAACAACCGTCGCATCTACCACGTCGCCAACGTGATACTTTGCCAGGAACTGCTCCCAGGGATTGTCTTCCTTCTTCTTGTAGCCCAGGGAAATGCGGTTTGCTTCCGGATCCAGAGCCTTGATGTAAACCTCCAGCATGTCGCCAACCTTGACAACCTCGCTGGGGTGCTTGATGCGCTTCCAGCTCAGCTCAGAAATGTGAACCATGCCGTCAATGCCGCCCAGGTCAACAAATGCGCCGTAGCTTGTCAGAGACTTCACTTCGCCGGTGAATACCTGACCAACCTCTGCGGTCTCCCAGAACTTTGCTCTTGCAGCATCCTTCTGTGCCTTTGCAACAGCCTTGATGGAGCCAACTGCACGGCGGCGCTGCTCATTGACCTCAATGATCTTCAGTTCAACCGGCTTGTTCTTCAGAACGGACAGGTCAGCATCTCTGCCCAGACCGGACTGGGATGCGGGAACGAATACCCGGACGCCATCGCAGGAAACGATCAGACCGCCCTTCACAGCGTTCTGTACGATGCCCTTGAGGATAGTGCCCTCTTCCTTTGCCTTTGCAATGTTCTCAAAGCCTACCAGCTCGTCAACACGGCGCTTGGACAGCAGAACATAGCCCTCGGGGTCATTGATCTTGGTCACGATCAGATCCAGCTCATCACCGGGCTGTACCAGATCAGCCGGCTTCTTGCTGGGATCGTCAGTCAGTTCATCCAGGGGAACATAGCCGGTGTGCTTGGTGCCCACGTCTACGATCGCCTCGTTGCTGTTTACAGAAACAACGTAGCCCTTAACTCTCTCTCCTGTATGTATTTTTTTGAAGGACTGCTCCAGAGCCGCTTCGAAATCAATGTCCTCATCCAGATTATTTTTCGCAATGTCAGTCATGGTTGTTTGTACCTCCTTAATGATATAAGCCGGGGTGGATGCTCCGGCCGTGATGCCGATCCGTTCGGCACCGGAAAAATCGAGCGCAAACAGCTCGCCTGCGTTTTCAATATGGTACGCCTTGCAGTTCCGGCGGCAGACATCGTAAAGCTTGACCGTGTTGGAACTGTCCCGTCCACCTACCACTACCATGACGTCAGTATCGGCGGAAAGCCGTGCCGCATCCGACTGCCGGCTTGCGGTAGCATTGCAGATCGTATCGAAAACCAGTATATCGGGATCGTCCTTTGGTAATTGTTTCAGACAGTCACCCCATAATAATATATTATACGTTGTTTGCGCGACAATTGCAAGCTTTTTTTTGAATTTCGGTGAATTTTTATCAATGTAACACTTCAGCTCGGTTTCGTCCTTAAAAACTGCACAGTTTTCGTCACAATGACCAACGATCCCCTGCACCTCCGGGTGGGATGCGTCCCCGGCAATCAGAATAAAGTATCCCTTTGCGGACTGCTCCGCCACAATTTTATGGATCCGGGCAACAAAGGGACAGGTAGCATCGATCAGGGGATTCCCCTTTTCGGCGATCTGCTCGTAGATCTTCCTGCCCACCCCGTGGGAGCGGATCACCACCCGCTCTCCCGGCTCCAGCTCCTCCACAGAGCTGACGATCCGGGCGCCCTTGGCGATCATGTCGTTTACCACGTCCGCATTGTGAATGATGGGCCCCAGGGTTGCCACCCGTCCGCCCTTTTCCAACTCCGCATACACCAGCTTCACCGCCCGGTCCACCCCGAAGCAGAAGCCAGCGGTTTTGGCAACTGTGATCTGTACCATACGTCCTCCTTATTCCTGCACCGGCTCTGCCGGGGGCAAAGGCGGCTCATCCACCAGTCCCTTGATCTCCGTCATGATCCGGTTCTTCAAAGCCGCCAGCTCTCTGGGCTTGGGATCCTCCCCCAGTGCCAGCTCCGCCGCCTGAATGGGCGTGCCGAACCGAACGATGATCTTACTGCGGAAATGCAGCTTTCCGGTGAAGGTGATGCCCACCGGCACCACCGGCGCACCGGTCTGGGCAGCGATCAGCGCTACGCCGGTTTTGCCCCTGCCCACTCTGCCGTCCTTGGATCGGGTGCCCTCCGGAAAGATCATCAGCACTCTGCCGCTGCGCACATATTGCTCCGCCGTTTCGATCACGCCGTTGTCGCCGGCACCCCGGGTCACCGGGAACGCCCCCAGCTTCCGGATCAGCCAACCAAAAAATTTGTTCCGGAACAGCTCCTCCTTTGCCATGAACACACAACGCTGTCCCCGCAAACGGGTAGCAAGCAGGGGCGGATCCGCATAGCTTCTGTGGTTGGATGCCAGCACAAAGCCCCCGGATGTGGGAATGTGCTCCCTGCCCTCCACCTGGATGTGATAAAAGAGGAAATAGAGGAATCTGACCACCCAGTATCCGAAACAGTACAGCATTACAGTCCCAGCCTTTCCCGGCACAGACCCAGCAGATGGTCGATCACCTGCTGCTGATCCATCTGGGTGGTGTCCACCAGCACCGCATCCTCCGCCTGCCGCAGGGGGGATACTGCCCGGTTCCGGTCAGCCTCATCCCGCTTGATGATATCCTGCAAAATCTCCTCCATAGGGGGGCAATCCGGCTTTGCGGACAGCTCCAGATACCGGCGGCGGGCACGCTCCTCCGGGGAGGCAGTCAGGAAGATCTTCAGATCCGCATGGGGAAGCACCACTGTGCCAATGTCCCGGCCGTCCATAATCACGTTGTTCTGTTTGGCAAGCTCCAGCTGTAAATCAAACAGATACTGCCGGACTGCCGGAATGGCGGAAACCACCGATGCAGCCATGGAAATCTCCGGTGTACGGATCAGTCCGGACACATCCTCTCCGCACAGGATCACATGCTGGGTGCCTTCGGAAAAGCACAGGGAGATCTCCGCTGTTTGCAGGGCTGCGGTAATCCGCTCCGGGGTCTCCGCCCCTTTCCGCTTTGCATGCAGCGCCACCGTCCGGTACAATGCTCCGGTGTCCACATAAATAAAGCCAAGTGCTGCTGCCACCGCCCGGGCGATGGTGCTTTTTCCGGCGCCTGCCGGGCCATCGATTGCAATATTGATACTCATATCCGTTCCTTCCCTGCCTTATATGCTGCATCCGGCTGCATAACCGGTGGCAAAGGCAATCTGTAAATTAAATCCCCCTGTGTAGGCATCCACGTCCAGCAGCTCGCCGGCAAAAAACAATCCCGGCAGCAGCTTGGATTCCATGGTTTTGGGGCTGACCTCCTTGACGGATACGCCCCCCCGTGTGATGATAGCTTCGCTGATGGGACGGAAGCCCTGCACCGTCAGAGGAAATGCCTTGAGAAATGCGCCGAACGCCAGCCGCTGTGCCTTGGTGATCTGATTCACCCGGATGTTCCCGTCCATACCGGACAGCTGAATCGCAGCCGGGATCATGCCCTTCGGCAGCAGCTTTGACAAGGCGTTGAACAGGGTTCTGTTCTGGAACAGTTGAAAATCCCGCTGAAGCCGCAGATCCATCTGCTCCGGGGTCAGCCCCGGCTTTAAGTCAATGCTCAATGTGTACCGATCCGGCTCCATTTGGGGAATGTGGCAACTAGCACTGAGCACCAGAGGACCGGATACCCCAAAGTGGGTGAACAGCATCTCCCCAAGCTCCTGGAACAGGCATTTTTTTCCGTCATACAGGGAGAGGGTCACATTCCGCAGGGACAGCCCCATCATATCCCGGCACTGCTTCTCCCGGATCACCAGGGGAACCAGGGAGGGCTCCGGCGGCACAATGGTATGCCCTGCCCGGCGGGCAATGCCATACCCGTCCCCGGTGGAGCCAGTGGCAGGATAGGACATGCCCCCTGTGGCAAGCAGTACGGATTCCGCTTCATATGCCGCTCCATCCACCAGCAGTCCCCGGCAGCAGCCGTCCTCCAAGAGCAGATCCGTCACCTGCCCCGGAATCACCTGCACCCCCAGCCGACGGCATTCCTGCCGCAGGGCGGAGACGATCTCTCCGGCGCTGTCGCTGACCGGAAATACCCGGTTGCCCCGCTCGGTTTTCAGCCGAACCCCCAGGGCTTCAAAAAATTCCATCACATCCGCCGGACTGCATGCGGAAAAGGCACTGTATAAAAACCTGCCGTTCCGGGGAGTATTGGCGAGCAGGGTGTCCCGGTCACAGTTGTTGGTCACGTTGCAGCGTCCCTTCCCGGTGATCCGCAGCTTCTTTCCCAGCTCCCCCTTGGGGTTATGCTCCACAATCCCCACACGCCGTCCCCGTCGGGCAGCAGTGATCGCCGCATAGCAGCCTGCTGCGCCCCCTCCGGCAATCAGACAATCCAATGTACTCATGGCTTGCTCCTCAGCCGCCGATACCTTTCGGCGATCTTCTCCCGGCGGCGGCTGGTTTCCGCTGCATCCACGCAAATGCCAGACCCGGTCTGCACCAGCACGTCCCCTTCCCTTACATCCGGAGGCAACTGCTGCCGGGGCAGCTCCAGCCTGCCCTCCTCCGTTTCAATGACGGCAATGCCGCCCTCTATCCGATCCAGTATCCACATGCTAAGCCGCCTCTCTTTCCCAGCGCACTTGAATATCCCTGCCGTTGGCTACCATAACAATGGTGCCCAGCAGATCCGTCCGGTAAATTTTATCCGTATAGGTTTCCAGCCGCTTCACCGTGTTGGCATTGGGGTGATTGTAGGAATTGTCCCCGCATTCGATCACCGCCATGGCTGGGGTTACTGCCTCCAGGAACTTCTTTTTGGTGGAGGTGCTGCTGCCGTGATGCCCCACCTTCAGAACATCCACCGGCGCAAGGCTCTGTGCCGCCAGCAGTTCCTTTTCCGCCTTTTCCTCCATATCCCCGGTAAACAGAAAGCTGTTGTCCCCATAGGTGAGCCGTGCCACCACGGAATAATTGTTCAGACTTTTGTAATCCGTACCCAGAGGCCCCAGGATTTCCAGCACCGCCCCCTGATCCAGCGTAAACCGATCCCCGGGAGATACGATCTCCAGGGTCAGGGATGCCTGTTCCACTGCGTCCAGAAACCGTTCATAGCTGGCAGTGGTGGGCAGATCCGCCTCCGGAATGTCCGACACCAGCACATGCTCCGCCGGAATCTCCCTCAGCACCCGGGGCAGTCCCCCGATGTGATCCGAGTGGGGATGGGTGGCGATCACATAGTCCAGGGATCGGATCCGCTGCCCCTGCAAATACTGTACCACCGTGTCCCCGGCTTCCTGCTCTCCGGCGTCAATGAGAATCTCCGTTTCGCCGCACCGGATCAAGGTACAGTCCCCCTGCCCCACATCGATAAAATGCACGGACAAGGTGCCTTCCGCCGGGGCAGTCCTGGTTCCGCTGCGCTGCCGGATCAGATTGCACAGCAGCAGACCCAGGATCAGCAGAACCGTCAGCCCGACGGACAACGCCGGACTCAGCGCTTGCCTCTTCGGTCTGTGCCCTTCCCTTTTCGCCATTTCTGCCCGTCCTTTCTGCTCCGATTCCTGTCAGCGGCAGGGATTCTGCGTGCAGGCTCCTCCGGTGCCACCAGGCAATCCGGCCCGGTACCGATGAGATCCCGCCTGCCTGCTTTTTTCAATGCCGCCAGCACCAGCGCCTTGTTCCTGGGCTGAAAATACTGGAGCAGCGCCCGCTGCATAGCCTTCTCCTCCGGGGTCTTGGGCACATACACCGGTTCCATGGTATAGGGATCCAGCTCCGTGTAGAACATACAGGTGGATAAGGTACCCGGGGTAGGATAGAAATCCTGCACCTGCTCCGGGTGGATATGCTGCTGCTTTAAAAAGACCGCCAGCTCCACCGCCGCCTGCAGGGTGCTCCCCGGATGGGAGGACATGAGGTAGGGCACCAGATACTGCTCCTTGCCCATGCCCTTGGTGATCTCGTAGAATTTCTTCTGGAAGGCAAGATACGCCTCAATATGGGGTTTCCCCATTTTATCCAGCACCGCCGCCGCACAATGCTCCGGCGCCACCTTCAGCTGTCCGCTCACATGATACCGGATCAGCTCCCGCAGAAAGGTGTCGTCCGGATCCGCCATCAGGTAATCATAGCGGATGCCGGAGCGGATGAACACCCGCTTGACCCCCTTGATCTTCCGGAGCCGCCGCAGCATATGC
>JABLTM010045501.1_pt1 | contig 15157 bp, 10 predicted proteins | sample 7160121 | NCBI WGS metagenome assembly JABLTM01 (sample SAMN14651224, study PRJNA627086) | human gut metagenome | isolation source: feces | host: Homo sapiens
AATTGTACGGAGCTCCGAGGCCGGTTCCATAATTCACGCACAGAATCCTTCCACCACTGTTTCACAGCCAACCGGCTGTTCTCCGGGACTCTTCTCTGGGATTGCTCCTTATGTACTATTCTCTTCATCGCTATATATATATTTCGCATTTGGTTATATTCTATTTGAAATAAATTGCTGGCTGCCGGAAATCCATGCCGGGTTATTCGCAAAATAACTGAAAAAGATTATATGAAATAAGATAATACAATCAATAAAGGGGATGCCGGTTAATACCACTTTTCGGCATCCCCTTTTTTGCCCAAATAATTAAGTATTCCAATATCCGATATGGCAGAAATATTTCTGGGACAGATTGTATTCCGGAGAAAAATGAAAGGTTAGTTTTAACTGGTTGTATTACGGCGAATCAATATTGGAGTAATCTGTTTATGGACAGGCTTTTCCAGTGGTTTAGGGGAACGTTTTTTTTGTTCTTCCATCTGTTGAACCAGAAGCTCCATGGCAGTTTGTGCAATAATATCAATCTGCTGACCAACGGTTGTGATTGGGAGAATTGCCTCACTGGCAATGGGAGAATTATCAAATCCTATGATTTCATAGAAAGAGGGTAATTCTCGGTATTTCTGGAAAATCAGGTTAAGAAACATGTTTGCATAGGTATCGTTGGAAAGGAAAATACCTTTTTTTTGATTGGGATATTTCTCTTCTATTCTTGTAAAAATACGTCTTATTTCATTTAAAATTTCCTGATAAGAATTACCGCTTACACTTAGATCAATATCATAAGGAACCTGATATTCTTTACAGGTTTCCTTAAATGCGCGAATACGGTCGTAAGCAGGAACTGTTTTCTCAACATTGACATTGATGTGGATCAGTATATCACATTTATCACGGATCAGCAGAGTGGTAGCCTGAAGCGCACCCATATAGTTGTCAGTGGTAACACTGCTGATATATTCCGCTTCACGTTCAATGGCAACGATGGGAATCTGATAGGAGGATAATTGTTTTGATGACAGCGTATGACTTAAAACAATGAGACCTTCAATCTGATAGGATAGGAGCTCTTCAATATATTGCTGTTCTTCTTCAGCCCCATGTTCACTGCTAAAGACGAGAAATTTGTAGTGATAATCACTGTAGCTGGACAGCAGTTGTGTCAGCATTTCAGAATAATAATGCAGATAAAGATTCGGAATAATGATTCCGATAAATTCACTTTTTCCATTCGCCAGAACTTTTGCAAGTTTATTTTTTTTATAGCCAAGGATATCAAGGGCCTGAGAAATTTTTTCCTGATTTTCAAGTGTAAGGGAATCAGGATGATTGAAATATCTTGATATTGTAGTTTTTGAAAAATGGGTATATGCTGCAATATCTGCAAATGTCACCTGTTTTTTTGACATGAAACTTATTCTCCTTATAAATAAATGCAAATATTTTTTTTAGTATAGCAATTATTATACAAAAAGGCAATATTAAAATAACCGATTACGTAACCGGTTATTTTAATGAAGAAAAGTGTTGACAGAGAGTGTGTGATGTAGTAACATCAGATTATAAAGTAACCGGTTACTTAACCGGTTTCATGAACAATGTATGAAAGGAATGGAGGAAAAAGTGCATGAAAACAGTGCAGAACCAAGCAAAGCCCGTAAGCAAGCAGACGTGGAGAAATAAGGTTACGTATGTGAAGAAAAACTGGCAGTTATATCTTTTTTTCTTAATGCCGGGACTTTTACTGACAATCATTTTTAAGTATCTTCCGATGGGAGGGCTTTTGATTGCGTTTGAAGATTATAATGTAATCAAGGGAGTACTTGGAAGTCCATGGGTTGGACTTGAATATTTCAGACGTTTTTTATCATCACCGGATTTTATGAACTATCTGATGAATACATTAAAGCTGAGTATCTATGGATTATTATGGGGATTTCCGGTTCCGATTATTCTGGCATTACTTATGAATCGTATTCAAAAAACAGGGATCAAGAAAAAAGTACAGCTTCTGATCTATATGCCGAATTTTATATCTGTAATAGTACTTTGTGGTATGGTTCGTATGCTGTTATCACCGGTAGGACCTTTGAACAGGCTGCTTGGGATTAGCACAAACTGGATGACAATGCCATCTGCTTTCCGTACTATTTATATAGCAAGTGGAATCTGGCAGACTGCAGGCTGGGCATCTATTATGTATACTGCAGCATTATCTAATGCGAGCAAAGAGTTGGAAGAAGCGGCAGTTATGGATGGTGCAAACCTTTTGCAGCAGATCTGGTACGTGGAGCTTCCGGCGATTAAGAACATTATTGTAATTCAGTTTATCCTGCAGGCAGGAAATATTATGAGCATTGGATTTGAGAAGGCATATGCATTGCAGACAGATATGAACCTGCCGGCATCAGAAATTTTATCTACATATGTATATCGCATCGGTCTTTTGAACGGTGATTATGGTTATTCTACGGCAGTAGGTCTGTTTAATTCAGTTGTAAATGTAATTCTGTTGATTTTTGTAAACTGGGTTGTAAAGAAGCTGAATGATGGAGAGGGATTATAGGAGGAAGAGAAGATGGAGAAAAAGAAGAGAAAATATTCAAGGACAGATCGTCTGATCCTTGGAATTGGATTCACGATTCTTGGACTGTTTGTACTTTCTATTGCGATTCCAATTATATATGTAGTGCTTGCATCTTTTATGGATCCTACTGTTTTGAATAATCAGGGACTGAGCTCTGATATTAAGGACTGGACTTTGGATGCTTATAGAAGAGTACTGGAGAATGAGATGATCTGGCGCGGATTTTTGAATTCTTTTCTGTATTCATTTGTATTTACAGTGATCTCAGTTTTTGTAACATTACTGGCAGCCTTTCCTCTGTCTAAAAAAGAATTTGTGGGAAGAAAATTTTTTAATCTGATTTTTCTGATCACAATGTTTTTTGGGGGAGGAATGATTCCAACATTTATTTTGATCAATCAGCTGCATATGGTAAATACAGTATGGGCGGTTTTGATTCCGGGAGCATTTAACGTTTGGAATATGATTCTTGCAAGAACTTATTATCAGTCAATTCCGGCAGAATTAAGAGAAGCATCTGCAATTGACGGTGCTAATGAAATTCAGCATTTTTTCAAAATTATGATGCCGGTATGTAAACCGATCATTGCAGTACTGGCACTGTGGTCATTTGTCGGAATGTGGAATAGCTACTTTGATGCGATGATTTATCTGAACGATGCAAATCTTCAGCCACTGCAGCTGGTACTGCGTTCAATCCTGGTGCAGAATACTCCACAGCCGGGAATGATTGCAGATATCCAAAGCACAGCAGAGATGGCAAAGGTAGCAGAACAGTTGAAATATGCAACAATTGTAGTATCAAGTTTACCACTTTTAGTGATGTATCCATTTTTCCAGAAATATTTTGATAAAGGAATTATGGTTGGATCGGTAAAAGGCTAAAGAAAGGAATGATACAGATATGAAGAAAAACAGAGTAAGAAGTTTGCTTGCACTTGGACTTTCTTTAACAATGATGGTAAGTATAATGGGGTGTGGAAAACAGCAGAGGCTTGATGCTGAGATTAATCCGGATACACCGGTATCGGATGTACAGTTTCCATTGAAAGAAACAGAGGAGCTTTCTTTTATTACCAGTGCACCGGCCACTTCAACACAGGATCCAAATAAAAGAGTGATTTTCCAGAGAATGGAAGAACAGACAAATGTTCATATTGACTGGACCTGCTTTGTATCAGATCAGTTTTCAGATAAAAAGAATCTGGCGTTGGCTCAGTTTGGAAATCTGCCGGATGGACTGTTTAATGCAGGCATGAGTGATTATGATCTGTTGCGTTATGCAAAGCAGGGAATAATTATTCCGCTGGAAAATCTGATTGACAAATATATGCCAAACCTTCAGGCTGTGTTTGAAAAATACCCGGAATACAGAACCATGTGTACAGCACCGGATGGACATATTTACTCTTTTCCGTGGATTGAACAGCTTGGTTCCGGAAAAGAAGCAATTCAGGCCATTGGAGATATTCCTTATATTAATAAGAAATGGCTTGATTATCTTGGTCTTGAGATTCCAACCACAACAGATGAACTGGAGCAGGTACTGATTCAATTTCGAGATCATGCAGATGATCTGAAACAAGAGTTTTCCATTGAAGGTGATGTAATACCAATGTCATTTATTATCAATAACGGAGATCAGGATCCTTCAATCTTAATAAATGGATTCGGAGATGGTTATGGGGACACAGGAGATCATTTTGCTGTAACAGATGAAGGTAAGGTGATTTATACAACGGTTCAGGAAGGATACAAAGAAGGTATCAAATGGCTGCATAAACTTGTGACAGAGAATCTGATCGATCCGGAAGCATTTACACAGGAATGGTCTACTTATGTTGCAAAAGGAAAGAATCACCGTTATGGACTTTGCTTCACATGGGATATTGCTAATATAGACAACAATACGGATTATGTGATGCTTCCGGCACTGACCGGACCGGATGGAATGAGAAATATCACCAGACAGAACAACAGTGAGACCAGCGGTTTTGACAGAGGAAGATGTGTGCTTACTACCAGCTGCCGTAACACGGCACTTGCTGCCGCATGGATCGATCAGATGTATGCACCCCTTCAGTCTCCACAAAATAACTGGGGAACCTATGGAGAGAAGGATTCCTTTAATATTTTTGAGCTGTCTGTAAACAAAGATGGTGAAAAAATGTTAAAGCATATGGACTTAGGAGATCAGTCACCGGTGGAAGTACGTGAAGCGCAATCTGTAAATGGTCCTCTCGCTATATTAAATGAATATTATGACGTATATGTAACACAGCCGGAAGATGCGAAATGGCGTCTGGATAATATGCATGAGACATATTTACAGGATATGAACAGCAAATATGTTTATCCTAATGTATTTATGAGTATTGATGATACAAACAAAGTGTCACAGTATGATACAGATATTAAGAAATATGCAGAACAGAAGAAAGCAGATTGGATCCTGAACGGAGGAATTGATGAAGAATGGGATTCTTATCTGAAAAAAATGGAGAAGTACGGGCTTTCCGATTACCTTTCAATCAAGCAAAAATATTTTGACCAGTATCAGGATTCATTAAGCAGTGAAAAATAAGAGAAGATATCATTTTGACAGGAGGAACTATATGAGCGAAATGTTGGAAAAGGCAAGAAAATATGAATTTATACAGGGACAGCAGATCAAAGAGGAAGAAAGACCAGCCTTTCATATAACTCCTTATGTTGGCTGGATGAATGATCCAAATGGATTTTCCTATTATAAAGGAGAGTATCATTTGTTCTACCAGTATAATCCGTATAGCACACATTGGGACAGTATGCACTGGGGACATGTAGTGAGTAAGGATTTATTGCATTGGAACTATGTTCCGACTGCATTGGCACCGGATGAAGATTATGATAAATTCGGCTGTTTTTCAGGAAGTGCCATAGAATTAGAGGATGGCAGACAGTTGCTTATGTATACTTCTGTAAATCAGGAGAAACTGGAAGACGGAACTGTAAGGGATATTCAGACACAGGCAGTGGCAGTTGGAGATGGTAAGGATTATGAAAAGTATGATAAGAATCCGGTTCTGACAGCCAAAGATCTTCCAAAGGGGGCTAGTAAAGTAGACTTTCGTGATCCCAAAATCTGGAAAGGGAACGATGGAAACTTTTATTGTGTTATAGGAAGTCGTCCGGCTGATGGAAGCGGACAGATCCTTCTTTACAGAAGTAAAAATGGCTTTGAATGGGAATTTGTAAGCATTCTGGCAAAGAATCAAAATCGTTATGGAAAAATGTGGGAATGCCCGGATTTCTTTGAATTGGACGGCAAATATGTGCTTCTGACAAGTCCACAGGATATGCTTCCGGAAGGATTAGAATTTCATAATGGAAATGGAACGTTATGTATTATTGGGGAGTTGGATCCTGAGACACATACTTTAAAGGAACAGTTTTGTCAAGGTGTTGATTACGGAATTGACTATTACGCAATGCAGACACTGCTTGCACCGGATGGACGAAGAATTATGATCGCCTGGATGCAGAACTGGGATACGCTTGCATATCGATGCAATGACTCTGGATGGTTCGCACAAATGAGTCTTCCAAGAGAACTGTCTGTTAAAAACGGAAGATTGTATCAGGTTCCGATCAGAGAACTTAATGCCATGCGTGCAAACAAAGTCGAGTATAACAATGTTGTGATAAAAGATACCAGGCTCACACTGGATCAGATTGAAGGACGAACGGTAGATCTGGAACTTGTGATACGACCGGCAGATAAAGACAATCTTTATAAAAAATTTGAACTCTGTTTTGCAGAGAATGAGAAATATCATTCTACATTATGCTTCCGTCCGGATGAATCTGTTTTAAAAATCGATAGAAAATTCTCAGGAAGCGAACGGGCGCTGGTTCATCAGAGCAGTTGTCTGGTAAACGGTGACAGCAATGAACTAAAACTGCGTGTGATTTTGGATAAGTTTAGTGTGGAAGTATTTATTAATGACGGCGAGCAGGTTATGTCTGCGGTTATTCTTACAAAGCAGGAAGCAAAGGGGATTTCTTTCTTTGCTGATGGTGCAGCTAAGCTTGATATAGTGAAATATGATTTATTATAATAAAGCGTTCTATAGCAATCCTCGTAAATAATGCATTTAAGACAGTTCAGCAGAGTGCGAAAGACAAGGAAGATATCTGCAAGCGTGCTGACGCACGGCAAAGATATCTGACGCATGATTTCACACTCTGATGGGCTAGATTAAGATGCATTATTTCAGAGGATTGCTATAAATTGGGACATAATACAGCATTTATTGGTAAGGTTGGTAATGATTTTTTTGGAGATCAGTTGAGAGCAGCCATGATGCTGAATAAAACTGAGATTTCCGAGGATATTCTCAAGGAAACAGAAATGCAAATAAGTAAAAAACTTTAAATTTGTAATTCTTGCCAAATAGCAAGGAAATCGCAAGACTTTGGTCATGTGAATTTCCTTGCTTTTTTTTCTCAAAGTGTCAGGTAAGGCCCTTGTTTATGGAAGAAATCAGCTCTGCCAGTTGTTTCCTTTTGGTGCGTGTATCACCGTTGATCATCAACTTGGAATAAATCTGGTTGACATATTGTTTCACAGTGCCTTCAGAGAGAAATAACCTCTCTGCGATTTCGCGGTTGCTCAGACGGTCGGTGATCAAAGCTGCGATTTCTGCTTCTCTGCTGTTCAGCATATTTAGGATCTCAGGTCTGGAATTACGGCTGGACAGGCGGAGGCAGTGTTGTTCATAAACAGAACCAAGGGAAAGGATCCGGTCTGTGAAAGGCTCTGATGCTATGGAATTAATACTGCCCAGCACGTCCTTGATATAGGTATAATTTTCTACAAAAGGAATCAGAAAGCCATCCGGCATGGCGTGTCCTAAGGCTTTCTGCAGAAGCTGTCGTGCATCATGATGTTTGCCCAGCATTGCGTAAGCAGAAGCAGTCTGGATCTGAACGTGGAGAGACACAAGTTCATAGTGCATTTTCTCACAGAAGGGCAGAAGCGTTTCGCTTCTGCCTATAACTTTTGCGTACATTTTCTGTGAAAGAAAGACCTGATTCTCGATCATTTCCATCATAGGTCTGCAGGGAGAAAGAAAGCTGACAGTGGATAACATATGGTCTTTAAATAATGCAGGAATCTTTTCCGGCATTCTAATTAATGCATAGTAGTAAGCATAAGTACTGTCAAAAATATTCAGCCACATCATATTGTGGAGAGACAGAAGCTCCTTACGCTTTACTTCAGGGTTCTTCACAAAGGTGACGCCCTCCTGAAAAAGGGAAAGCCTTGCAGCAAGGAAATCACAGCAGAGCGAAATATTGTGCTGTCCGTTTGATGCAATGGTGGAATAAGTCTGCTCCAGCAGAATCTGTGCATCTGAAAAATTTCCCTGCATAAATGCTGCCTCTGCATTCATGAGCAATTCCGCACCCTGTCCATGTCCCTGGGTAATCCTGTAATAGTGGGGCATACATTCATTCATAGCTGTCAGTTCTGCATCCAGGGTTCCGGATCTGCGGTGAAACATCATCAGAACAGAAGGAGAACCGAAGGTCCAGCTTCCTGTTTTGCGGATACTGATGGCAGGTCTGGTCATTTTAGAACTGGCCTGACGGTGCAGAACGCTCATGCCGGTGATATCGTTATACATCAGAAAACTCATAATAAGATCACATTCTCCGGAGAGATTCTTTCTCTCATCTTCGGACAAAGTATTATCTTCAGCTATGGTATCTGTCAGAAGCTGCTTCAGTTCCAGCATTTTGGGAATCTGATGCCAGGTAAACATACGGCGCATTAATACGAGAAGGGCCAGAGGCCTGTTCTTCAGGATTTCTGTTGGACAGACATCAAGAAATGCGAGAACCTTTTCCGGCGAAAGAGAAGCCAGGAGGATTCCTGCATCCTTTTGGATAACAGCAAGTGCTGCATCATAGTTAAGAGCCTTGTTATAGGCAGCAAGTGCCTGCAGAAACTGTCCCCGGGATTCATACCATTGTCCGTAACGATTCCGGAAATCTGTCTGTTTTTCATGGGAAAGCATGGCAAAGGCACGCTGTGTACATTCCTTCATCATATGGTGAAAACGGAAGCTGACTCCATCGGGCAAAGGAGTGATAAAAGCATTCTGTCTGGTCATAAGGGAAAGAATCTGTCCGGCTTCCGGATTCCCTGTAATAAAAAGAGCCATCTCAACGGTAAATTCATCTGCAAGTCCCATAACAGTGAGAAATTCCTGCCGCGCATCAGAAAGAGGTGCGATCATGGCAGAGGAAAACATATCATAGATATTAGAAGTATGGTCAGGAAAATGTCCGCTTTCAAAAAAGGTACAGAGATTCAGATAAACTGCAGAGAACCACCCCTCACTGAATAGAGAAGCGTGTTCAGCTGATCTTCGTTCAGGCTGGCACCGCAGCGATGGGTATAGACAGAAAGCTCCCGGCGATTCAGACACAGATCCCTGGTATGGATCTGATATAACTTTTTGCCAAGACGGAGAATCTCTTTTCCGGACAGAAAAGCATTTCTGCCGGATACGATCAGGTGGATATTTTCAGGCAGTCTGTTGGCAAGCATACAAAAAAAATCTGCAACATGAGGTTCACCCAGCAGATGAAAATCATCAATAAAAATGTAGTAAGAGGTCTGACCGCTCAGGGAATAACAAAGCTCATCAGCAAGCATCCCGGCACTGGCAGCATCTGAAGGGCAGCTATAATTATCCAGAAAATCAAGCCCTGCAAAGGCAAAGGCCTTCTGAACGCTCTGCCAGAAAACAGACAGATTATCAAAATAAATACTGATCCGGATCACACAGGAATTTCCGTTTTTGCTCTGTTTGTCCAGATACCAGTTGATAGCAGTTGTTTTTCCATATCCCATGGGAGCAGTCACAGCAGTGAATGCAGATTGTGAAATCGGTTTCAGATTCTCCTGCAGACGCTCAGAGATGTAAATTGTATTCAGACTATATTTCTTTTTAGACATCTGTAAAACCCCTCACTTGATACGATATGTTTCATTTTAACATATAAAGTATCAAAATGAAACTTTTTCCAGGTGGTTTTTCAGATAACAAAGGTTTTGGATATCAGAAAATGGAAGAAAATACGGCACAGTTTTTCTTTTGTTTTGCTGTGTACAGTGCCTTATCTGCTGTTTTTATAATTTCTTCATAGTCAATTTTATCATCAGGAATAAAAGTATATCCCACACTCTTTTTCACAGAATAAGGGGGAATGGTACATTCCATAAAATGGTTTATAGTTTCCTCTAATAGCTCTTTCTGTGAAAAAGGGCAAAGCACCATAAATTCATCTCCGCCAAAACGTCCGATCAGTGACGGTCTTGGGAAAAATTCCCTCAGCTGTTTTACTGTCTCCAAAAGAACCTTATCCCCTGTCTCATGTCCAAAGTTGTCATTGATTGCCTTGAAATCATCCAGATCGATCATGATAAAAGTGTAGGATGGTCTGGGGTTTTTGTCCAGAAATTTTTTGCATAATTCTTTAAACCCATTTTTGTTATAGCATTCGGTAAAGGTGTCTTTCATGTTTTTCTCTTTTTCCTTCAAAATAAGATCATAAAGATTGCTTACATCAGACACAACACCAATTAAATATAATTTGTCTTCCCGCATATAGGGAGTAGCGCATACACGGCACCAGTGGTACTTGCCTGTTCCACATTTCATCCGTGCATCGTAGACAGCCTGCTGTCCGTTCAAAACTTTTCCAAAAGCATCGGCTACAGTCCCGTGATCATCCGGATGGACAAAATAATCTGATACAGCTTTCATATATGCGTCCGGTGTCAGGGATGAAAACTCTTCCAAATCAGACAAAACCTTCTCTCCGGATACCTGATATATGGCTTCTGCATTTTCAAAGCGAACGTATCGCTGCTTTTCAACATCCACCTCAAACAGGCATAATCCGGCACCCTTTAAAACTAAATTCAGATAGTCTTTATAATTAACTGAATGCACATTATCACCTCCGCTTTTTGCTTTTATTTTACCATAATCCGGAAAGTGAAGCAAACGATGAATCTGCGAAGCTGACAGATAATTTGGAAATGTCTAGAGCTATGATCATACTTTTTGGGAAACACTTTAACCGAATCAAGTAAGTCCCCTGTTTCGATTGCGAATATCCGCTTGACCTGATTCAGGATCAGAGAACGGAAGAAATTTTGATCATACAGGGGGCACTTTTTGGTGCCGAAAAGTGCATTATCAAATGAGAGGAAATCAGTTATAATTACAGGTAACAGAAACCTGACCGGACTGTGAAATGACATTGCGTTCAGGAGTATGCGGAAACAGCGGATGTACATATTCGCCAGATCAGGATCAGAAGGAGGGATTTCAATGAAGAAAAGGTTATTATCAGGAATACTTGCACTTACAATGTGCTTCTCCATGACACCATCCATAGCATGGGGCAGTGGAATGACGGAATTCTCGGATGGGGCATCCGGGGAGGCGGAAAAGAAAGAAGAATTTACAGATGAGCCGGAGATAGAGGAGGAGAAAGAACAGCCGGCAACTACTGCAGGAGTACCGGAGGTGGAAAATGGCTTCAGTGACGGAATACTGGATGCAGCACAGGACACTTCTGCTACAACGAAACATACAGTGAAAATTGATACCAGTCCCAGTTATAAAATAGGTACGGATACAATTTATGATGTGATAAATAATCATGATGGGACATTGACTGTGGGGGAAGATCCGGAAATTATAGCATCTTCGGGCGAGTTAAGCAAAGGATATAGTATTAAATATAAGAGCCAAAACAATATCATGCCTTATGCGCAATATCATAGTAAGAATCCAGAATCAAACGATGAACGATATTATGGGATTAATAAGCTAAATGATATTCCTAAGGAAAGGAAAATTAATATTACGAATATTTATACTTTATTTTGTGTAGTTTCCGGTCACCTTGGAGGTGATATATTGGCTAATTATCAGGGGGTAGAAAACCCAATAAGAGTTAATTATGGTTTACAGGGTGGATCAGGTGGGCCAAATAGAGATTGGGTATGGAATGGTGATGGACAATGGAATACAGACCATAATATTGAGCCAACTAAAGCAGGCTATAAATTTGCTGGATGGTATACTCAAGCAAATGGAAATGGAAGCAAGATAGAGGGAGTTTCGCAGGCTGTTAATGCGGCGGTTGCAGGTTCCAATAACTATAAAGAAATAACATTATATGCAAAGTGGGTTCATAAGCATGCCTGGAACTATAGTTTAAGTGGCGATACTCTTAAGGCATATTGCTCAAACACAACGTCACAATGTGATTATTATGGAACAGGTTTTGACAATGCAAAGGCAACAGTTTCACTTAAGCTTAATGGATTTGATAACAATAACTGTGCTGAATATGGCAATTCTTATTCTGTAACATGTGCTAATAGTCTTCCGTCAGAAATAGGGGCAACAATAGGATCAATCATATATGCAGGCCGTGACGGGACCACTTTTTCGGAAAGTGAAACACTTCCCACCTCTCCAGGAAAATATAAAGCGAAAGTAAATATTACACTGCCTGGAGAGCAGTACTCAGGAGAGATATCTACTGATTTTGAAATTAAAAAGGCACCGGTTACCCTAACGGTTTTCCTGGATGATTTCACATATGGAGAGCAGCCAGCTATACAGATATGGGCAGCACCATCTGACAGTAAGGTAGTTTATCAATACAAAGTTAAGGATGAGGATGACAGTACTTATGCTGGTATAACGGAAGAAGGCCTGAAAAAACTTTCTGCCGGAGAATATACCTTAAAGGCAGTGGTGGAAGAAACAGCGAATTATGAGGGAGATTCTGATACCTGTATTTTTAAGGTTAAAAAAGCAAGTACTACGAATTCCGATTCCAAAGTCAGCATCAGTGGTTGGACATATGGTGGATATAATGGAGTAGAAAATACACCGTCAATAGATTCGAGCCTGAACCCGGAAAATCAGACAGTCCAGTACACTTACTATACAGATGGGGCATGTAGCACACAGACTTCAACTAAAAACGGAGCAGAAACAGAAGGCGGGGTACCAAAGAATGCAGGCACCTATTATGTAAAAGCCCAGATACCGGAATCTGCCAATTATAATGCCGGAACAGCAACCGGTACATTTGAAATAAAACCACTCCCGGCGCAGCTTGACTGGAGCAGTTCAGACCTGACTTACAATGGAAAGGACCAGACAGTCACTGCAAGGGTGAGAAATGCCCTGCCCGGTGATACCTTTACACTGACATATGAAACTAACGAAACTTACACAAACACCGGAAAGAATGCCCGGAAGTACACGGCAAAGGTTACAGCTCTCGGAAATGCCAATTACAGCCTCAGCCAAGAAGAGAGCATCCATCCATGGGTTATCAATCCAAAAGCAGTAACAGTGAAACCGGATGATTTACACAAGCATATCGGCGGGGAGGAACCTCAGCTTACTTATACCACAGACGGCATCGTTGAAGGTGAAACACTATCTGGGATCACATTGCAGAGAGTATCAGGTGAGGATGCCAGAAAATATGAAATTACAGCCACAGAAACAGCAGGTGCAAATCCGAATTATACTGTCACACGAGAGAAAGGCACCTTTACAATTGAGGACCATAACTGGCCAAAAGACGGAAAGATATTAAGCCCTGCAACTTCATGGTCAGAAGGAATGCAGGAGCGAACCTGTACAGCACCAGGCTGTGGTCAGAAAAGATATGATTCCATCCCGAAACAGGATGGAAAACCGGCGGATCCCTATGCAGATAAAATAGATAAATATATCCAGATATTTGGCTCAGAAATCACAGCAGCAGCTCTGGACAATGAAGAAACAATCCTTTTTGGACTTTTCCCGGGAAGTGATAAAACCAGAATTGATAATGGATCAGGAGCTAAAGTATGGCTTGAAATCAATCATGTTAATAATCTTGATCCTGCATGGCAGAATTTAATCAACATGGAAATAGAAAAGACAGTGGGAAAAAATGCAGACCAGATTTTATTCGACATAGATTTATACAGACAGCTTGCGGGTGAGAACAGGGTACTTATTACAAATCCGGGTATCAATATGAATATCAGGATTAAAATCCCGGATAAAATGATTAATAATCAGCCTTATACCATCCGGGATTATAAAATTCTCAGACTGCATAAGGACAGTGCAACGAATCAGGCAACTGTTGATATATTAGATTCTGTCTTTAACAGCAGTACTAACGAGCTTACCTTTAAGTCAGATAAATTCTCCATTTATGTACTGACTTACAAAGACACCTACTATTCCCCAAGCTACCCGGTAACAGGCATTAAGGTATCTCCGGATACTCTTACCTTAACAAAGAAAGATGAAACTGCCCAGCTTACTGCAGAGGTGACACCGTCTTATGCAGACAATAAGCGTGTAACCTGGCAATCCAGCGATGAGAAAGTAGCAACTGTAGATGAAAACGGCAAGGTAACAGCAGTTGGAAACGGAACTGCCACCATTACCGCAACATCTGTAAGCGGCAGTTATACAGCGACAGTTTCCGTAACAGTGAAAATCCCTGTGGAAATCCAGAAGCTCACCATAGAAGCAGAGAAAGAAACCCTGACAAAGATTGGTGAATCCACAGAACTGAAAGTAAAGATCGAGCCTGAAAATGCAGATTTACAGAAACTGATCTGGAAATCCGATAACGAAAAAGTTGCCACTACAGATGAAAACGGCAAGGTAACAGCAGTGGGAAATGGAACTGCAGAGATCACAGTTACAACAGAGGATGGAAAAATTACAGCTTCCATTATGATCACAGTGAAAGTCCCGGATGAACCCACGATCAATAAGACCACAGGCTTCAGAAGGTTAAGAGCCCGTTCTGTAAAACAGACAAAAACTTCTGTGACATTGCAGTGGAACATCATTAAGGATGCAGATGGATATTTCATATACGGCAACCGCTGTAATACAGGTACAAAGTCTTACAAGTACAGGAAGCTTGCCACTATCACCGGTGGAGATATCAGCACATGGACCCAGAAGGACCTGAAAAAAGGTACTTACTATAAATATGTGGTAAAAGCCTACAGACTGGTAAATGGCAAAAAGGTAGTGACAGACACATCCATATCTGTACATGCAGTCACCGGAGGCGGTAAATACGGAAATGCAAAAGCTGTTTCCGTAACCCAGATTGGAAATAAGAGGAATGTTTCAAAGATCACCCTGAAAATGGGAAAAACCGCACAGATAAAAGCAAAAGAAGTAAAGAAAGATAAGAAGATCGAACGCCACAGAAAACTCTGCTACGAAAGCAGCAATACAAAAGTAGCCACCGTTACCCCGGATGGCCTTATCAGGGCAACAGGCAAAGGAACCTGCACAATATGGGTATATGCACAGAATGGCATATACAAAGCTCTGAAAATCACTGTAAAATAATCCTGATGGAAGTTTTCAATGTGAAATAAACAAATACCGGATTGAGCCAAACAGGCCTGATCCGGTATTTGTTATGTTATAGGAAATT
>JABLTM010002463.1_pt1 | contig 15137 bp, 15 predicted proteins | sample 7160121 | NCBI WGS metagenome assembly JABLTM01 (sample SAMN14651224, study PRJNA627086) | human gut metagenome | isolation source: feces | host: Homo sapiens
ATACTAAGTTATGGTTATTTAATTTATTGCAATTATTTCATATTATGTTGAAATTTCAAACTCTCCCACCTTATATCCCTCTCCATCTGCTGCCCATTTTATTGTTTTATGATATGTTCCAGTATTTACCCATTGATTCATTTTATATGTTGTAGGAGCTTCATCATCTACAAAAGTTAAGACATCTTCTTCCCCTGTAGATGTATTTGTAATTTTATTTCCATCTTGGTCTAAAGAATCTTCATATTTATATGTTACTACTATCTAAATATTTCTGAAAATTTACCAAATATACTTTCTATAAATTTAAAAATAACAGATTTACTATATTGTGTTGTTGAACCACCAAGTAAAATTTCATCGCTACTTTGTATATCTAGTAACGGCTGTATAGTTTTCACAAAATTCTCTTTACTATATGAAAATTTATCTTTTAATTTACTATCTTTATTCCCTTCAAATACTAATGGTATAAAATATTCATCCTTATCTGTTTCAGCATATAATACATCATAACCTAGTTGTGAAAATCTTATATGAGCAAAATATTTTATATCTTTTATATTCATTTTTCTCATTAATTTGCTTATCTTTTTATGGTCTTTTGATAAGTCAACATTATTACCATCAAGATTACTTCCAACCTCTACAATTTGCCATTGATTTTCTAGTTTATCTACTATGCAAGTAGATACAACTTTTTTATTGTTACTATTTATTATAGGAACATCCCAATAATATGGCGAATTATCTATAGCTTCTTCAATAGTAGTCCCTGCATTTAGTGCATCTTTAATATAATTACTAAATAATACTACTTTATAAGGCTCTCCAAATAATAAGTCTTGTTTATTTTTAACTCCTTTAAAATTACTATTAGTAAGGACATCATCATGTGAAAATAATACTTCTCTAGCATCAATCTTACTATTATATAAAGAGTTTAATATCTGTTCCTTTTCATCTGAATTATCAATAGATTCACTTAATATACTTGGTTCAATATATTCTTCTTTATCTATTACATTCTTTTCAAATGATTTATTATTTTGAGAATTATCAAATTCCATAAGCAAATCATTTGACTTTTTTCCTAAATTTGAATTGTTTTTATTAGAATCTGCATAAGCTGCGAAAGTTAGCATATTTGAGCATACTATACCAAGTGTAACTATACTTGCCAATTTTTTAAATTTCAATTTATATTCCTCCTTTTTGTTTAATGACTACTTGTAAAATAAAGATTGTTGCCAAGACCAAGATGAGTTGTTCTTTAAGTAATCGTATGAAGATGTCTTTGATTTACCATCCCATGGATCATTACGAGTTACTGTACCTGTAATATTATTATAACCTTTGATAACTACAGCATAATTTATTTGATGTTGAACTGCTTGATAACTAAGAGGAATTAGTTTTATAGAATCACTGACATTAGCATATTTTTTGACTCCATCTCTAATGTCATAAATAGTCCCACCCTTATTAAAACTAAATCCATGGATATACTTTGCAATATCCACTTTTATATCTTTAGTATCTTTTTTAAAATATGATTTTATCATAGATGCACTTGTTGCCCAGCAGATATTCTCATAAGGCTGTTGATTATACGCTGGAATAGACAGAGTCTTACTCTCTGCAAAACTTGGTGCAGTAGACCCCAGTATAACAATACATGAAAGAATTCCAGAATATATTATAGATTTTATTCTTTCAATAAATTTACCATTTATTACCTTTTACCTCGATATTTTTATAAATTATCACTAAAAATATAATAATATAATGTTTAATTGGCATTTATTATTGACTTTCTTATAAAATAAAAAAGCATAGACTTACATCCAAATCTATGAAATAAATACCATGTTATTAAAATTTAAATACCAAGAAAAACTTGTACTATGAATTTTATTGTAAGTAAAAAAGACCTATATCAATCTGATATAAGTCTTTTCTTATCTTTATTCTATTCCAAAGAATCTTTTAGCATTTTCTTTAGTTGCTTTACAAACTGTTTCATAAGAAACACCCTTTTCAACAGCTATTGTATCAGCTACAAACTGAACTAATGAAGGATCATTTCTCTTTCCTCTATGTGGAGTTGGTGCCATATATGGAGAATCAGTTTCTATAAATAATCTATCTAAAGGAATTTCTTTCGCAACTTCTTTAGTCTTTTTATTATTTTTAAAAGTAACTGTTCCAGATAAAGATATGAAACAACCCATCTTCACATATTCTCTAGCTAATTCAACACTTCCACTATAACAATGTAGGACACACCCTATTTCTGGACTTTTATACTTTTTGATTATCTCTAAAGTATCACCATGAGCATCTCTATCGTGAATTATTATAGGTAATTTTAGTTCATTAGCTAGTTCAATTTGTTTTATAAACCATTTTTGTTGTATATCTCTTGGATAATTGTCATAGTAATAATCTAATCCAATTTCTCCTATAGCAACGACTTTTTCATTTTCTGTTGCTAATTTTCTTAGAGTATCTATTGCAGTATCATCTAAATCTCCCACATCATGAGGATGAACTCCTACTGCTGCATATATAAAATCATATTTATTAGCAAGTTCTACACTTTCTATAGATGTTTTTATACATGCACCTGGGTTTACAACTAAATCTACACCTTTTTCTTGAAGAGAAGAGATTACCCCTTCTCTATCTTCATCAAATCTCTCATCATTTAAGTGAGCATGTGAGTCGAATAACATAAGTTTATCTCCTTATCTAACTTCACAACCATCATTTGCACCAGTTGCAACTGGTATTACTAAATCATCTCCGTCATTTCCTGCAGCTAGTATCATACCTTGAGATTCAACACCTCTTAATTTAACTGGTTTTAAGTTGCATACTACTATAACATCTTTACCAACCATTTCTTCTGGTTTGTACCATTTAGCTATTCCAGATACTATTTGTCTAGTTTCTGGTCCTAATTTAACTTGAGAAACTAAAAGTCTATCAGCTTTTGGATGTTTTTCACAAGATAATATTTTACCAACTCTTAATTCTACTTTATCTAATTCTTCTATTCCTATGAATTCTTTGTGCTCTAATGGAGCTACTTCTTCAACTGTTTCTGTTTTTTCTGCAAATAATTCTTCCAATTCTGCTACCTCTTTCTCGATGTCTAGTCTTGGGAATAATGCTTGTCCTTTGTGTACTTTTGTTCCTGGTTTTATTAAACCAAATTCATTAGTACTTTCCCAAGTTGTTATTTCTTCTTGTCCTGCTATTCCTATTTGGTCATATATTTTATTAGCAGTTGTATTCATTATAGGGTTTATTAGTGTAGCTATTATTCTTATAGATTCACATAAGTTGTATAATACTGCATCTAATTTACCTTTGTTAGCTTCATCTTTAGCTAAAGCCCATGGCATAGTTTCATCAATGTATTTATTAGTTCTTCTTACTAATTTCCATACACCTTCTAATGCTTCATGGAATTGCATTTTGTTCATTTGAGTTTCAAATATTTCTCTTGATAATTTAGCTTGTTCTTTTAAGCTTGCATCAAATTCAGTAGCTTCTTTCGGCTCTGGTATTATACCATCATTGTATTTTTCTACCATTGATACAGTTCTGCTTACTAAGTTTCCTAAATCATTAGCTAAATCTGTATTTATTCTTGTTACAAAGTTTCTATGAGTGTAACTTCCGTCTTGTCCGAAAGCAAATTCTCTAAGTAAGAAATATTTAAGTGTATCTATTCCGTATCTTTCGATCATTGGTTCAGGATAAACTATATTTCCTTTTGATTTACTCATTTTATCATTTCCAAATAATATCCATCCATGACCATAAACTTGCTCAGGTACTGGTAAGTCTAGTGCCATTAATATAGCTGGCCATATTATTGTATGGAATCTCATTATTTCTTTACCAACAACTTGTACATTTGCTGGCCAGTATTTTTTGAATTCAGAATCATCTTCTGATAAGTATCCTAAAGCTGTGATGTAGTTACATAAAGCATCTACCCAAACGTATATAACGTGTTTTTCATCAAAAGGTACTTTTATACCCCAGTCAAATGTAGTTCTAGTTACACATAAGTCTTCTAAACCTTTGTCTAAGAAGTTTGCAACCATTTCATTTTTTCTTGATTCTGGGAAACAGAAGTTAGGATTTTGGAATAATTCTCTTAATCTATCTTCGTATTTAGATAATTTGAAGAAATAAGCTTCTTCTTTAGCTAAATAAGTTTCTCTACCACAGTCAGGACATTTATCTCCTTCTAATAATTGTGATTCAGTCCAGAAACTTTCACATGGAGTACAATATCTTCCTTCATATTCACCTTTGTATATATCACCTTGTTCATATAATTTAGTGAATATTTTTTGTATTATTTTAGTATGTCTATCTTCTGTAGTTCTTATGAAGTCATCATAAGATATGTCCATAGTTTTCCATAAATCTTTTATTCCTGCTATCATACCGTCTAAGTATTCTATTTCACTTACACCTTGTTCTATAGCTTTCTTTTGTATTTTTTCACCGTGCTCATCTGTACCAGTTAAGAATTTTACATCATAACCGCAGAATCTTTTAAATCTAGCTATAGCATCAGTTGCTACAGTTGTATAAGTGTGACCTATATGTAATCTTCCACTTGGATAGTATATAGGTGTAGTTACATAAAATGTTGGTTTGCTCATTTTATTACCTCCTCGTGTTTTATTATTATCAATTTATAAATAAAAAAATCGCCGCCTATGGAGTCCATAGGGGCGAGATATTATTCGCGTTACCACCCTAATTTATCTATTTAAAATTTTATACCTTAAATAAAATCAAAAATTTATGATTTAATAGATATACTTAATAGATATCTTAGCAGACTATAACATGTCTAAATGTTTTATCCTAAATTATTTCAGATAAAAAGCTCCAAGGCCATCTTCAGTAATTCTTTTGACACTAGCTTTCACCATACCTAGCTCTCTGTAGAAAAAATCCTTACTTACTCTTCTCTTCTTAGCTTATATTATATTAAATTTTAAATATGTATTATATATTATAATCAAAATAAATCTTTTAATACAATAATATTTTATTACTACGCTTTTAATTTTAGTAAATTTATATTTTATTGTCAATAACTATAATATTAAGTAGCAAATATATACTGATGCTAAAACACCTGCTATATGGCATAATAAAGAGCAAAATAATGTATATCCCGTATCTTTTATTTTTAAACTACCATAGTAAATTGCCATCGTATAAAAAATTGTCTCTGATGCACCCACAATAGTTGCTCCCATTTGTTCTGTTAGTGAATCAATTCCTACCCTTTGCACAAGTTCTGCATATACTCCAAGAGCGCCACTTCCTGACAGTGGCTTTACTATTATTAGTCCTATTAATTCTTTTGGTATATTAAATAATTTTGCCATTGGTGAAAATATGTACTCTAAAATTTCTATTCCTCTACCTGATTTAAAAATTCCTATTGCTAAAAAAATTCCTATTATATAGGGTAATATATGCCATGCTGTTTTCAATCCTTCAATTGCTCCATTTATAAAACTTTCATATATATCTATTTTTTGTTTTTTACCATAAATTATAATAAATAAAATTATTACAGGTATTACTATATTAGAAAAATAATCTAACATTATTTATACCTCCTTTGTAATAATTTACAACTCAAAATACCTATTATTGTAGATATGGTTGTGGCAAATAAAGTTGTTAAAATAATTGAATTTGGATTAACACTTCCCGCATCTATTCTTATTTTTAACATAGTAAAAGGAATTAACTGTATTGATGAAATATTAATTACTAAAAACATAATCATATCAGGAGAAGCCTTTTGCTTGTTTTTGTTTAATGTTTGCAATTCATTCATTGCCTTTAGACCAAAAGCTGTTGCTCCATTTCCTGCACCTAACATATTTAATACCATATTCATTACCATATAAGACATTGCCTTATGATTTTGTGGTACTGAGGGAAATAATTTTTTCATTACTGGGTTCATTTTTTTTGCTATTTTATCAATTAATCCTGAATCCTTTGCTATATTCATAATTCCCATCCAAAGTGCCATAACACTTGCTAAAGTTATTGCAAATTCAATAGCCCTTGTCCCTTCATTTAATATAGCTTGATTAGTTTCCGGTAAATTATTAAAACATATACTCCCCACAATACCTATAACTATCATATAAAACCATAATTTATTAATATAAATCCCCTCCTTTAAACCATTTTATGATATATACTTAAATTAAATGATGTATTATTTTATAATCCTTTACATATACTTTTTGCTTGAAAGTTGGGGTATATTATGTTTTAGTATAAGTATAAGGTTTTTTAATTTATTTAAATATTTAAGGAGAAATACCATGAGAAATTTAACACTTCTTACTGATTTATATCAATTAACCATGTTAAATGGATACTTCGAAAAAAATATTCATGAAGATATAGTTGTATTTGATATGTTTTTCAGAAAAAATGCTTGTAATGGTGGGTATACAATCATCTGTGGAATAGAACAATTAGTAGAGTATATAAATAATCTTCATTTTTCAGATGAGGATTTAGAATATTTAAAAAGCCTAGGTTTATTTTCTGATAAATTCTTAGATTTTTTAAAAGATTTCAAGTTTACGGGGGATATATATGCTGTAGAAGAAGGAACTATAATGTTTCCAAAAGAACCAATCATAACAGTAAAAGCTCCTCTATATCAAGCTCAATTAATTGAAACTGCTCTGCTTACCATAGTGAACTTCCAATCATTAATAGCAACTAAGGCTTCTAGAGTTTGTTATGCAGCTAAAGGAGATCCTGTCTTTGAGTTTGGACTTAGACGTGCACAAGGACCAGATGCAGGTACTTATGGTGCAAGAGCTGCTGTTGTAGGAGGTTGCGCTGGTACTGCCAATGTATTAGCTGGGAAAATGTTTGACATACCTGTAGTTGGTACTCAAGCACATAGCTGGGTACAAAAATTTGACAATGAACTGGATTCATTCCGTGCTTATGCAGATGTATATCCAGATAATTGTTTATTATTAGTAGATACATATGATGTTCTAAAAAGTGGTGTTCCAAATGCTATTAAAGTATTTGATGAACTAAAAGCAAAAGGACATAAACCTAAAGGAATTAGAATAGATTCAGGAGATTTACAATATTTATCTAATGAGTCAAAAAAATTATTTGAAGAAGCAGGATATTATGATTTAACTTATACTGCTTCCAATGATTTAGATGAATATACTATAACTAGCTTAAAATCAAGTGGTGCTGCCATAAATTCTTGGGGTGTTGGTACAAAATTAATCACATCAGCTGAATCACCATCTCTAGGAGGAGTTTATAAATTAGCTGCTTCTTATGAAAAAGACAAATTAATACCTAAAATTAAGGTTTCTGAAGATGCAGAAAAAATAAATAATCCTGGATTTAAAAAAGTAATAAGAATATATAATGAAAATAACATGGCAGAAGGCGATTTAATCATGCTTCATGACGAAGAAATTGATACGACTAAACCATTAACTATTTTTGATCCTACATATACTTGGAAAAAAACAACTTTCCAAAACTATACTATAAAAGAACTTCAAAAACCATTATTTAAAAATGGTGAGTGTAAATATGTTCCTAAAAGTGTAATTGAAATAAAAAAATATGTTAATGAACAACTTAATACATTCTGGGATTCTTATAAGAGGTTTTCCAATCCAAAAAGATATAAGGTTGATTTATCAGAAAATCTTTGGACATTAAAATCTGATTTATTAGATTCTAAAAAACGCTTATAATATACTTAATTATAAAGGGGGCCTTTAAATGGATGTAACAGATTATAGAATAATTGAAATTTTACAAAAAGATGGTAGAATTTCTATGAAAGATTTAGGCAAAATAGTAGGATTAACATCTCCTGCTGTTTCTGAAAGAGTAAAGAGATTAGAAGAATCTGGAGTTATTGAAGGCTACAGGGCAATAGTTAATCCAGATGCTTTAGGACGAGTTATAAAAGCCTTTATACATATATCTCTTCCAAGCGATAAATATGACTCTTTTTTAGAAACGGCTAAAGAAGATCCTCGAATAGTTGAATGTCATCATATTACTGGAGATGACTGTTCTCTTCTAAAAGTTATAGTAAAAGATATGTATGAATTGGAAAGTGTAATCGATGGAATAAAAACTATTGGTTCAACAAAAACATCTGTAATATTATCTACACCTATACAATCTAAATCTATTTTATAAAAAAATGTATCCTTTCTTTATTAGAAGGATACATTTTTCTTGTATTTATATAAATAAATAGTTAAAACATAATAAACATATGTCTTTAAAATTTCTTCATCTTCTTTTGGTTCTATTAACCTCTTTGTTGCAATAATATCTGCAAACCCTAATAACATAACTCCTATAATATCATCTTGTAATTCACCAAACATCTCTTTTAGTACATCTCGTGATGCATTGCTTTTTTTATAAAGATTTAAAAGGTACATATGATATCTAGTAAAGTTATAAAGTAATTTTTGGGATTTAGATGACAGCTTAAGATTTTCTCCAACCTTTATAGCAATATCTCCACTAAATTTTTCATGTCCTTTAAAATGTACTCTTCCATTTTCATCTATAGTTTTTGCATTGGCTTTTCCTATATCATGTAAAAATACACCTAGTTTTAATAAATCTAATACTTGTAAATTTTCTTCAACTTCTGATTTTAAATATTTCCATATCTCTTTTTTTAAATGATTTGGAAAATTATCTTCTACTAAAAGTTTTTCAAACTCTTCTAAAGCATAAATAGTATGGCTAAAGCAATCTACCTTATGATATTTACACTGACCAACTTCTTTCATACTTTTTACTTCTGGTATTATTTTTTCTAAAATCCCACTTTCATTTAGTTCGCATATTTGCTCACAGGTATTATTACTTTTTATGGCATTAATAATCTGAAATCCTGTCTCCACAAAATCACCCCATCTTTTCATTTATAAATCTAATACTTGTTTATAAACAAAATCTTTTTTTAGTTTTCTTTCTTTACAAACTACTTTTATGGCATCTTTTTTGCTCATACCTTCTGATAAAAGAACTTCTACATATTCTCTCTCATTTAAATTACTATGGTCATTAGCTAAAGTTTTTTCACCTTTGAATCCGTCTACAATTAGTACAAACTCACCTTTAACTTCTTTTTCATTAAATATATTTATTACTGTTTCTATATCTTCTCTTATTACTTCTTGATATTTTTTAGTCAATTCTCTATTAACAGATATTTCTCTATTTCCAAGAATTTTTAACATATCTTTTAATGTATCTTTCAGTCTATGAGGAGATTCATAGAATATCATAGTTCTATCTTCTTCTTTTATTTCTTCTAATCTGCTTCTTCTTAATTTTTTATCTCTATCTAAAAATCCTTCAAAAGCAAATTTATGAGTATTAAGCCCTGAACCAACTAGCGCTATAACAAAAGCACTTGCTCCTGGTAATACATCAACTTCTATATTATTTTCTATTGCTAATTTAATTAAGTCTTCTCCTGGGTCAGAAATTCCTGGCATTCCAGCATCACTTATTAATGCTATATTTTCACCTTCAAGTAACTTGTTAATCAAGTATATTCCTTTTGTATCTTTATTGTGTTCAAAATAGCTTGTAAGTGGTTTTGATATTTCAAAATGATTTAATAATTTTACACTATGTCTAGTATCTTCTGCTGCTATTAAATCAACTTCGTTTAAAACTCTTAGAGTTCTATACGTTATATCTTCTAAATTTCCTATAGGCGTTGGACATATATATAATTTTCCACTCATTTTTATTCTCCTATATTTTCATTTGCATATATTGCTTCTATTTCCTTAGTATAATTACCATTTTCATCGTAAACATATAAAGGATCTAATACTTTAAGTTCTGGTCTACCATCTTTAGTAAATTCAACTAAAACTAAATTAGGCGCCTTATTTGCTCTCGGATGAACAAATTGAATTACTTTTGGTTCTAAATTATATTTTCTACCTAAAGTTACTATATCTACAAGCCTTATTGGTCTGTGTATCATAAAGAATTTACCTCTAGGCATAACTAGTCTTGAAGCTGCTCTTATAACATCCTCTAAATCACATAAAACCTCATGTCTAGAAATAGCCTTTTTATCATTTGGATTTTGTATTCCATTCATATGCATATATGGTGGATTTGAAGTTGCTACATTAAATCCATGTACTGGTAATTGTTTATCTATAGTTTTTATATCACCTTTAACTATTTCTAATCTATCTTGTAAATCATTTAGTTTTACAGTTCTATTTGCCATTTCCCAGACTTCTTCTTGTATCTCTACTCCAACTATTTTTTCAGCTTCACTTTTTCCAGCTATAAGTACAGGTATAATTCCTGTTCCTGTTCCTAAATCTACAACTCTAGCTCTTTTCTTTACTTTAGCAAAATTAGCTAAAAGAACTGCATCTATACCAAAACAAAATCCATTTTTGTCTTGTATAACTTTTAGTCCTTTTAATTGTAAATCGTCAATTCTCTCAGTGTCCTTTAATTTTACCTCCATGTATTTCTCCTTTAACAAATAATAGTAGGGGAATTAAAAAATCCCCCCATACTTTAATCTTCTAATTTTTTAAGTTCTCTTAATGTTTCTTTATCTATATCTAGATCTTTTTTACCACCGCATCCATCACACTTTTTAGGTGCTTGAAGTACTTTTATTTCATCTTTCATGCAGATTCTTATAGTTTTATCATTAAATTCTACTTTAACTTGTTCTAGTAGAGGATTTGTTTCTATAACTTTACCCTTATTACTATCAACTTTTACTATAGCTCCTACTGGTGGAACTTTTTCTATTGCTTCTACATAAACATCATGTTCATATTTTAAACAACAGAATAGTCTTCCGCATATTCCTGATATTTTAGTTGGATTTAGTGATAAACTTTGATCCTTTGCCATCTTAATAGATACTGGCTGGAAATCACCTAACCAACTTGAACAGCAAAGACTTCTACCACAAGGTCCAAGACCTCCTATAGATTTGGCTTCATCTCTTACACCAATTTGTCTAAGTTCTATTCTTGTTTTAAATATGGCTGCTAAATCTTTTACTAATTCTCTGAAGTCTATTCTTCCTTCTGCTGTGAAGTAGAAAATTAATTTATTTCTATCAAAAGTATATTCACAATCTATTAAATACATTGTTAAATTATGTTCTTTGATTTTTTCTAAGCATAATTCAAAAGTTTCTTTTGCTTTTTCTTTATTCTCTTTATATATCTTAGTATCTTCTTCTGTAGCAATTCTTATGATGGGTTTTAATGGTGAAACTAAACTTTCTTCATCTATTTCTTTTTTTCCAACAACTATAGTACCGTATTCTAATCCTCTTGCAGTTTCTACTACTACATCCATATCTTCTTCTATTTCGAAATCAACTGGATCAAAGTAATATATCTTTCCCGCATTCTTAAATCTTACTCCTACAATATTTATCATTTAATCACCTCATATATATTCAAAGACATAACTTGTATACTTACATTAAAGTTACAATTACCTTTTATTTTTATTTTTGTATCTTCTATTATATCAATAATTTTAGATACTTGAGAATATGTAATTTTACTGCTCATATTTTGTATAAATACTAACTTATCAGCATTTATTATCATACTTTTATTTACATGTTCTTTGCAAATCATTATGTCCCTAAAATAATTTATCATCATATCAAGAACATTTATGATTTCACCTTTATATTGCTCTATTTGAGTGGGTATATCAAGAATTTCGACCATATTTTTACTCAAAATTGTTTCTATATATTTTTGTACATTTTCTTTCATCTCATAAAACTCATTAGAACTTGCCAGCTCTAAAGCTTTTTTCATACTTCCTCTTGAAAAAGATGATAAAAGATTTGCTCTATTAGGTTCAATCCCTTGATTAATCAAATAATTTTTTATCTCAATAAAAGGTATAGGTGTAAATTTAACTATTTCACATCTAGATCTTATAGTTGGCAATAAACCTTCCTTATTATTAGTAACAAGAATAATTATAGCATATTCTGGTGGTTCTTCTAATGTTTTTAATAGAGCATTTTGTGCCTCTACAGTCATTTTTTCAGCTTTATCTATTATGTAAATTTTATATTTTTTATGTGGCTTAATAACAATATCAGATTGTAAATTCCTAATTTGTGCTATTTTAATACTATTGCCTTCAGGTTTTACTCTTATACAATCTGGTGCATTTTCTAAATGAGGAGTTTCTAAAAGTATTTTCGCTAAATCATATGCAAATGTTTCTTTACCGATTCCTTCTATACCCTCAAACATGTATGCATGATTGATTTTTCCCTTATTTATAGAGTTTATCATATACTTTTTAGCAAACTCTTGTCCTTTTATATTTTCAAAATACATATCTATTTTCTCCATAGACTAATTTTAGTTTTAGTAATTATCTTATATTATAACAAATAATTTATTTATTTCTATATTTATTCTAGACACTTTTTATCATTTATATTATTAAAAAAGGAGATATCACTATCTCCTTTTTCTAATTTCACTATATTAAGTTTAAAATATCTTTTTTTATATTATTAATACATTCTTCTAATTCTTTATTTGTATAAAATTCATTTATTTTTAAAGTTGATAAATTTTCTTTACTAAAATCACTATTATCTGCTAAAAATCTTCTACATAGTTCATCAAAATTAGGATTTTCTTGATTTTTTTCTCTGTCTAAGGCTCTTTGTAATCTAATTCCATCTTCTACATGAATATATAAAGGATAAACTTTATCTTCTCCAAAATAATCTTTTAAACTTTTATATGATTCCAATGTTGTTATAAGCAAATAATTATTACTTTCTAAATCTATTTGTTCATCATTTATAGTGCAGTAATACCAATCTCCATGAACAGTATGATATACTCTTTTTTCTATAACTTTGTCTTCTTTTTCAAATTTATTTAACTCTTTTTCATTTATAAAAAAGTATTCCACTCCATTAGTTTCATTAGTTCTTTTAGGTCTTGTAGTATATGATACAATAGGCTTTAAATTTAATTCTTTATCGTCTCTTATTTTTTTAAATATAGTATCTTTTCCCGAACTACTTTTTCCCATTAAACAAAAAATTTTGCCCATTCTTTCCTCCCATTATTATAGATAAAAATAATATTAACCTATGTCAATTATATCTATATATTCTAAATTAGCGTCCTTAATTCCACTTACTATCATACCATTTTTAACCCCTTCTTGGATATAAGTAATAATTTCTGTTGTAATAATTTCACCTGGTGATATTAAACTTATTCCTGGGGGATAAGGAATTATATATTCTCCACTTATTTTTCCTATGCTATCTTCCATTTTTATAGTTTTCTTTTCACTATAAAATGCATCTCTTGGATTTATGGCTTTTATAGGTATCTCTTCTGGATAAGAAGACATCTTTAGTATTTTTTTATATATATTATTTTGTTCTTTATAATTTTTATTATCTTTATTAATATTTCTAGCAAAATATTTTATAAATATATCTTCAAGTGCTAATTCAAGTTTATTAAAATCTTCTTTTTCATTACCAATAGTACATATAAGTAATATGCCATAATAATTTGACAACTCACATTGTATTTTATATTCTTGTCTTAATAACTCATCTAATTCATATCCTGTAATACCTATATTTTTTAAAGAAATAAATATTTTTGTTTTATCCATTTCATTTCTTATTATTATATTTTCTTTATCTTTATTAAATTTATTGTTAATATTCAATTTAAATTCATTTATATTGTCTAATAAATCATTCATTAATTCTTGTCCATATTTATCATAAATATCCACGGCTAACTCTAAAGATGACATTAATAAATATGATGGACTAGATGATTCAAGAAATCTTAGCATAGAGAATAATTTATTTTTATTTACTCTATCGCCATTTATGTGCATTATAGATGATTGAGTAAATGCTGGTAATGTTTTATGAGTACTTTGAATTATTATATCTGCACCTTGTAAAATTGATGATTTAGGCAGTTCATCACTTAATTGTAGATGTGCTCCATGTGCTTCATCTACTACAACTATCATGTCTTTGCTATGAGCATATTCACATATAGTTTTTAAATCATATACACTACCATAATAAGTAGGATAAGTTAAAATTATAGCTTTCGCATCTAAGTTATCATCAATTATTTTTTTAACTTCTTTAACCTCTACTCCATTTATTATATTTGTTTCTTTACATATATTAGATTTTATATATATTGGTTCAATATTTCCTAAAATGCATGCATTAATAACTGATTGATGGCAATCTCTATTAGTAATTATTTTCGACTTTGGTTCACAAGTAGCCATTATAGCCGCCTCTACTCCACAAGTAGTTCCATTTATTAAATATATTGCTTCATCACTATTAAAAATTTTAGCTGTTCTTTCTTGAGAGCTTTTAATAATTTCTTTAGCATTATGTAAATTATCTGTTCCTTCTATTTCTGTAGTATCTAATGTATATATTTTATCTAAAAATTTATCATATCCTAATTTTTTAAAGATTTTTCCTGATTTATGTCCTGGCACATGAAAAGATACTATTTGTTCATCTTTTAATTCTATTAATTTATTTAATATAAATTTCTCCATTTTTCACCTCTTAACTTCTAACTTCTAACTTCTAACTTCTAACTTCTAACGATATTATATCAATTTTTGATAATACTATCTAATAATTATAATATATACTTTATTTACAATAAAAATTTATTTTGTTCATATCACTAATAGCTCTATCTGTTGCTCAAGTTAATAAATTTATACACTTCAAGAAATTCACCTCGTTCACTCCAACGACTTTTCTCATTTCTCATAATGTATAAACTTATATTAAACTAAAATATTTATTTAAATATAAAAAGACCGAAGATTAATTATAATCATCGGCCTTTTCATATTTTACGTAATAAAAAAAGATTACGTGGCTACGTCTTACTCTCCCAGGCAGTTGCCCACCAAGTACCATCAGCGCTCAAGAGCTTAAC
>JABLTM010005587.1_pt1 | contig 15113 bp, 23 predicted proteins | sample 7160121 | NCBI WGS metagenome assembly JABLTM01 (sample SAMN14651224, study PRJNA627086) | human gut metagenome | isolation source: feces | host: Homo sapiens
AACGGGCGGCGGCGACAGCGGCGGCGCGGGTCTTGCGCTGCTCGGCCTGCTCGGTGGTCTTGCGCTCGATCTCCGCCGTAAGTTCGGCCATGCGCTCTTCGTCCTGCTTGGCCTCTTCCTCGGTCACTCCCTCGGGGGTTCCCTCGGCGTACTTGTCAATCAGCGCTTGCAGTTCCTTCAACAGTTCATCCATGGTTCTAGCCTTTCTTTCTTGCGTTTGCAATTGCCATTACGGCGCACGCTCTCGCGTGCGTCATGCGCCGCCGCGCAAACTCCTTGCGCGTCTGCTCAATCTCTCCGTTAAGCAAGTTGCGTGCGCTAATCTCGGTGTTGGGGTCAGCCGGAAGGCTCACCGCCGACACGTCGAAAACCTTTTTGACCCGCGTAATAGTGGTAGTGCGGGTTTCCCTGTCGAACTCGTCAGCGGCCACGGTGAACGCCCATGACATACGCGTGATAAGTCCGGCGGCTATCTCTTCGTAAAGCTCGCGCGATGCTTGGCTGCGCGACAGGTCGGCGGCGATGAACAAGCCGTGTTCGTCCGGCTCGATAAGCAGCGTGCCGTTACTCGTGCGGGCGTACACGCGCCCTTCGTGGTCGTACTGCAAAATCACGTCCGACATATCGGCTTCGCGGAAAGCATCGGGGCTGATGATCTCCAAATACTCGTTGCCCGCGAAGTCGCAATAGATGGGGTAGGGGTCATTGAACGTGCTTGCGTAGCCCTCGACGTAGTAATCACTGTCAAAGCGCTTCTTCGGCTCTTCGCCGCCCTCGTCTGCGCGTTTGAGCGGCGCGAGCGTGGCGGTCAATGTTCGGTACTGTCTTTCATTCGGCTTGCTTGGCATCGTTGCCCCCTTGTCCCTTGTCCTTTGGTGCGCCTATCTGCTCTGAAAGCGCAATGTTGGCGTTGGTCTGCGCGGCGCTCGCGGCTTGCTCTGCCGTATGCTCGCTAATCAACCCAAGGTCGATATACTCGCCACGGATTACGTGGCGCTCGCCGCCCTCGTAGTGCGGCGATTGGAACACGTCGGCAACTTGGTTGCCGTTCCAGATTCCACGGTCGAAAAGCGCCGTTGAAACGGCAAGCTTCGTGGTGTTGCTGGCGAACTCCAAGCGGTTTGCCGAAAACATGATTTCGTTTCCGTGGGCAATCTCGTTCCTGCTGTAGGTCATCGCGGTTAGCACGTAGCCAAGCTGAACGGCGAACGTCTCAATGTTCCCTTCATAGAACGCGTTATAGGTGTCCTCGTTCGCCTTGTTCAGCACCACATCTTCGTTGGTACCGAAGAACCTATAGGCGCTCTTCTCGATGCGCTCCATCTGCGCCGCGTCAACCGTGTAGCTTGACGGCGTAATCTGCTTCACATCGTCAAAGATACGGTCATACACGGCGATGCCGCCCGCGTTAGACGGGTCAAGCTGCTTGTTGAAGTCCTTTGCGGCCTGTTCCCTGTCCTTGTCGTTGCGGTTCTGGCTCAACTTGCCTATAAAGCGGATGAAAGCGCCTTGCTTAATGGCGTTCATTTCCCCTTCGGTCTGCGCGTGCATCAGTTCTAGCGTTGGATTAAGCACGTTGGTGCCGTCGCCGAAAAGATCACTTCGGTACTGGTGGCGCGTCATAACGCCGACGCGTGACCATTCCACGTACACGCTTTCAGAAGTCGGAAAGTCCAGCTTCAACCAAAGTTCGCTGCCCACGTCATAGGCCGTGCATTTGCTCGGCAACACCGGGTAATAGCCAACGTGCGTTGTGTTGTCATCGGCGAACAGCGGAATAATCAACGCCGTGTCGTTCACCTGCAACATGGTGTAAATGCGCTTGATGAACTGCGGCGTTGTCATCCACGGGTTGGGCTGGTAGGCCAGCGAAGCCGTGGCGTGGCTCTGCGCGGTGCCGCTCACCTCTGGTTTCAGCTTGCTTGCGTGGTTCGCGCCGCTCTCGATGATTGAGCGCGTCAACTCCGCTTCGTAAATGCCGCCCGTCCAAGTGGTGAAGCTTGGTTGGTAGGCCGTGAACGTTGAGAAGTAGCCGTTTACGGCTTGCATCTGCTTGCCGTGAAACACGGAATCGAACATTGAGCGCAAGCGCGGTTTCAGTCTTGCCAAGGTTTCAGCCCCCTATCATTGATTGGTATTCGTCGGCCATGTCTTTAAGGACTACGAACGCGTCACACTCCGCCGCCCATGCGTCAATGCGGTTGCGCGGGTCTTGGTTCTTCTTGTCCGGCGCAATGTTGCCGTTCGCGTCCGATCTGACGGCCACGTTTGAGCGGCACCACTCCGCAATTGGGTTGGCGTTGTCAACTATTCGGTTCTCCCGGTAAAGCGCCCGCAGTTCCTTCATGGGCATTGACAGGGTTTGCGCACCCTGCACGACGCGCCGGAAGTAGTCAGCGCCAAAGTACCCTTCGTAAGCTTCCACGGTCGGCACGTCGCGCATATGCCACGGGTCATAGCCGCAAGCAACGGCATAGATGCCGTATTTCTGCTGAATCTCGGCCACCCAATCAAGCACCGTGCGTTTGTCGATAATCGGCGTTGGGCACGTGCGCAAGTAGCCGTTGGCAATCCACGCATCATAGGGCACGCCGTCGCGCCCGCCGCGCCGTCCCTCGCGCTCCGCTTGCTCTAGCGCACGTTGCGGAATCCACGCCATGTGCAGCGCGTATATGTTCGGGTCGTTTGGGCGCTGCATGAGCAGACACGCCGCCGTAAGGTCGGTAGTGTCCGAAGCGTCAACGCCCAGAATCGCATATGTGAAGCCGTCCGACGGGTCAAATGTCGCGTCGTTGTGAATCTCTGACCATGTAAGCCAAGCTTGGCTTTGGTTCTCAATCAGGTTGAAATCCTTAACAAGCAGCGTCGGCAGAAACGTAGGGTCGTTCTTGGCCTTGCTCACGTTCTTGCGAAGCGCTGGCAGTGATTTGATAGTGCCTAAGCCCGGATTCGCCTTGACCCAAGCCGGTTCATGCTCCCATTCCTCGCGTTCGTCCAATTCGTAGATGAACGCAATGAAGCGTTCCGCGTCCGTGCCGGTTGCCTGACCGTCAAGCCACTTCGCGGCGTACTGGTATTGAGCATCGAAGATGCCAGCGCGAACAAAACCGTTGGTTGTGATCTCCAAAACCAGCGGTTGCCTACGCGCCGACGTGCCTTGTATGGTCAGGTCGTACAAGTCGCGGTTTCGCATGGCCGCCAACTCGTCGATGATCGCGCCCGACACGTCCAAGCCGTCAAGGTGGTTCGTGTTTGCGCTAAGCGCCTTGATGGTGCCCATGTTCAAATCGCAATATAGGTCGCTCACGCGCTTGCGAATGTGCTTTGACAGCGCCGGTGACGTTTTAATCATGCGCCAAGCGTTGTTGAAGCCCTTAGCCGCCTGATCGTGGGCGGTTGCGACGTTGTAGACCTCTGGTGCGCCCTCGTCATCGTTCACCTGCAAGTCAATTTCGATTGCGGACGCAAGCGCGGTCTTTCCGTTCTTCCTGCCCATGACCCAAAGCACTTCGCGGTACTGCCGCAAGCCCTCTGCGTCAACGAAGCCGAAAATCACGGACAGAATGGCAAGTTGGAACAATTCCAGCTTGAAAGCGTGCCCAAGCTTGCCGGATGGTAGGCGGCAAAAGCGTTCAATGAAGTTAACGTGCTTCTGTGCGTACTCTTCGCGGAAATGGTACGGATAAAGCGGGTCTTTGTTGTCCATGTCGCGCATAATCTTTGCAGCTACCTGCTTGATCTTGCGACAGGCCGTTATAGACCCGTCCAGCACGCCGCCGAAGTATTCACGTATAGCTTTCTCGCACCGCCCAGCCTTAGCGGCCTTAGTCATAGCGCGTTTCAGCTAGGTAGTCCGTGAGCGCATCAGCAGCCGCCGCGCCGGTCGGCATCATGTCGCAAAGCTGCTTGATGCCGCGCTGAAACGTAGTGAAAAGTTTGTTGTATGCCTGAAAGCCGGGATGCTCGCGCAAGCCCGATTGCCCGCCGCCGTTGTCATACTCGGTGTAGATGCTTTCATAAAGCAAATCTTTGCGGGCTTCGTCCAACTTGTACTTCATGAACGCAAGGTTGGGAAGCATCCCAAGCACAACGTTGCGCTTGTCCTCTGGTATCGCGTCTTTGGTAAGGCGTTGAAGCTTGCGCAACTCGCTGTCAACCCTCGCTTGCGGGGTGGCGGGCTTGCGCTTCGGCTTACTCTCGGCAACTTTGCCCGAAACTTGCGAACTATCGCATACTTTTTCTTTCTTCACAAGACCACCCCCCTTTGAAAAGTCGGCGCACGAATAAAATTGACTCCCGGCGTTGGTGCCCAAGGAATCGTTGCGCAGATTCAAACCGGGGGGATTGCCCGCCGCTCTGACCTGCTGTTTTATGTTCGGTAATTTTTTCTTTGGTTTGCGTTTCTCGTCGCGCCGATCATTCGGCAAGGCATATCAAGTTGCCGTCGGCATCAAACGCAAGCCCTTGACGCGTCGCACCGGCACGCGCCCACCCGTGCGTTTTCTTGTGGCACAAGTCGCAAAGGCTGACCAAGTTATCAAGGCCGCAAGTAATGTCCGGGTTGTCGATGTTGGCCGGTGTCAGTTCTTCGATATGGTGAACCATCGTTGCCGGCGTTATCTCTCCACCGGCAAGGCAGCGTTGGCATAAGTAGCTATCTCTCTTTAGCGCGTCTTCCCGCGTACGCTCCCAAGCCTTGGAATGATAGAACGCGTCACTAAACGGTTTAGCCATGCGCCACCACCCCAAAAGAAAAAGCGCCACGGCTCTAAGTCCGTGACGCTTTGCATAGTTCTAACCACTTTAGCGAACTTTAACACAACATGGGAAGTGATGGGAAGTGTCAATTTCTCATGCGGTGCGAATGTGCGCGAAGCCCACGCCGTCGATATAGGCGAAAGCCGCGCCCGATAGTTCACGGCACCATTTCACCGAACAGCGCATGACCTCGGCAACTTCCTTCCATGGCATTCCTTGGCAATACGCCATGCAAAGCACATCGGCGTAGCGGTTGCCTTTCAACTTCGCCAAGCCGCCGTGGTCATCGTCGCCGTAAAGCAACATGGTTGCTTCGTCCAGCATTTCCGATGCTTCGTTGATTCTGCGTTGTAATCTCTGCTCAAACTCAATGCGCCGGTTTACCCTGTCCATTGCATCGCTGTTGCCGTTGCCCTGCTGCTCACCGTAGCGCTGAACCTTCGCGCCCTCGGAAGCTTTGAGCCGTTCCAACATTTCCTTTGAGCGCTCAATTTCAACGACGGTTTCCCGTATGCCCTCGAAGTATTCTTGCGCTCTCATGGCTCCACCTACGCAATGCCGGTGCTGCCGAAGCCAGCCGCCCCGCGCTCCGTCTCGGTCAACTCTTCGCAGGGCACCAACTCGCACGGAACGAACGGCATAACGATAAGCTGGCAAACGCGCGTGCCCGCGTCAAGCGTGGTGGTTTCGTCCGACTGGTTCAGCAGCGTTGCGCCGATCTCGCCACGGTAGCCCGAATCAATCACACCCACGCTATTTGAAAGCGTGATGCCGTGCTTGCTCGCAAGGCCGCTTCGCGGGAACACAAGCCCCACGCACCCTTGCGGAATCTCAACCGCAAGCCCTGTGCCGACCGTGGCGCGTTCGCCCTGATTCAACGTCACGTCATGGGTGATTCGCAAGTCAAGCCCTGCATCACCTTCGTGCGCATAGCGCGGTAGTTCCGCGCCGTCTGAAAGTCTCACGTTCATTTTACGTCCAATCATTCTTCATCCTCACTATCTGTTGCCGGTTCACCGTTAACGCTTTCGCGCACGCAATGCCCAACCTCTAGGCAATTAGTCCATCTGTCCCAGATCACGCAAAAGCATTTCTTGCCATCAAGCACCGCGCCCCTGTTTTCGCATTCATCCATTGCACTTGCCCTTCTTCGCTTTGCGCCATGTGCGCAGAAGGTCAAGCAGCCCCATTTCTTCAAGGTTTCCTAAAGCCGGGTTTGCCAGCTTCAACGCTTCGCCGTCAATAGCAGCGGCAACAACGTGAACGCCCAGCAGGTCATCAAGGATGCCGCCCGCTTCATCAACAAGAATGTTTCTGCGCAGCGGTGCGCCAATAAGCATTTCGCGGCTGCCGTAACTAAGCGGCTTAGGAATGGGCTTGCCCATCTTCATTGCTTGACGCTCAATCGCCTTTGCCATTTGAGCCGACCGCGTAACGATAGGGATGCCGGTATCATGCGAAAGGTTAATCAGATGTTGCGTCTTTCCTGATCTTCTGCCGCCTACATAACATTGCATCAAGGCCACCCCCTAAAACGGTACGTCGCTGTCATAGACGCTTGCGGCTTCAACGGCTTGCGGTGCCGGGTCTGCCGTCTGCTGTTCGCGGCGCGTGTTCATCAACTCCACGTCATCCACAACGATTTCAACGCGGCTGCGCTTCTGGCCGTCGCGCTCATAGGTGGATTGCCGAAGGTGCCCAACCAATGAAAGCTTGGTGCCCTTCGCAAGATACGGTTGCAGCGCTTCGGCACGCTTGCCGAACATCACGCAATCAAACCAGTTGGCTTCATCCTGATAGCTGCCGTCAGGTTGCTTGCGGCGTTCGTCAACCGCAATGGAAAACGTGACCACGGCAACGCCGGTGGTGGTGTAGCGAAGTTCAGCAGCCTTACCCAAGCGCCCTGATTCTGTGCAGGTGTTAAGGCTCATTGCTATTCACCGCCCAGCCTGTCAATAAGCGCTTTCGCTTGGTTAACGCCAAGACCGCCAACGCGCTTGCTTTCGGATATGCCCAACTCGCGCATGAGCGCTTGCGTTTTCTTGAAGCCATAGCCCGGCAGCGCATTGATCATCTGTTTCACTCGCATACCGGCAGCGGCTTTATCGTGGCTGTCGGCGAAGTAGATAACATCTGCAACGGTGTACGTTCCGTTAGCCAGCTTTGCGCGAATGTCGGCACGCTCTTTGCGCATCTTCATAGCCTTTTCAAGGTTGGCTTTCCTTTGCTCTTCTGTCAGTTCGGGAATCATCGTTTTGCCCTCTTTCTTTTACGTATGTCTGATAATTACTTCTTATCAGTCACTAGCTGTTTTCCTTGAACGCTGATTTGGTGGTGCATCTGCGCTTTCATGGTGGTGCGCGGTGCGTGTGCGAAATGTGCCGTTGCAACATCATTGCAACACCTCTTCAATGCTTGCCGTGGCTTGCATGGCCGCTTGCTCGAAGATGCTTGCGGCGTATGCGTCGCGCCCCGGCAGCACGTGCGCGTAGATGCGAAGCGTGGTTGCTTCGTCGGCGTGGCCTAAGCGCTCTGAAACCGTTTTCAGATCAACGCCGTGCGTCAGAAGCCACGTTGCGTGCGTGTGGCGCAGATCATGGAAAGTGAAGCCCTCTGGCATTTCAACTTTGCCCGCAAAGGTAGTGAACGCGCGTGATACCGAACGCGGGCGCAGATAGCTGCCGTCAACCGTGACAATGGGCGCGTTGGCTGGCAGCTTGCCGCAGAACTGCGCACGCAAGGCCAGAAACGCATCAATGGTTTCTATGTCGGTGTCCGTGATTGCGATATTGCGGCACTTGCGGCCTTTGGTCACATCGCGCCGCCACGGCTTCTTGCCCTTTTCCTCGATGACGGTGCCGCCAACGTGAATATACTTGGCCGCGCCCCTGAAAACCTCGCCCGGACGCACGGCGCACACTTCGCTAACGCGCATACCGGTTCTAAGCGCAAGCCAAGCCGAAAACGCGTTGCAAGCAGCACGCCATGTGCGCTTGTTCAAAACCTTTGGTTTCAGCAGTGGTTTTAACTGTTCGTCAAGCGTGCGAAAATCACCGATGTTGAGCGCTAGCGCTTCGTGCGTTTCAAGCACCGGTTTATCAACGTCATACATCGGGTTGAACTCACAAATGCCAGCTTTAACGAAGAACTTATAGGCACCGCGTATGAAGTCATGGACGTTGCGCACGCTGTTTTGGCACAACCCTTGCCCCTTCTCTTCTTTGGGCATCAATAGCCGATCTTCAAAGCGGATAAAATCAAGGGCACGCATATCGCGGGCGTTGGCCGTCGGCAGATACTTGCGAACGTAGCCGGTGAACGTCTTGTAGCTTCGTATGCTATTCGGGCTTGCGCCCTTGCGAAGCCGCATTGCCGTGTAATCGTCCAAAAGGTCAGCAAGCAACGCGCTTCTTACGCGCCCGTCAGCCGTCAGGTTGGCAGCCCAGATGTTCGCCAATTCCTGCGCTTCTTCTTCGGTTTTCGCCGTTGGGAACTCGCGGTAAGGCTGAATCGGCTTGCCAGCGGGCGTGCGCCCAAGATACGGGCGCGTGTACCACACTTCGCGCGATTCGCTCCACTTGACCTTGCACGCCGTCATGCTATGCACCCATCAGCGCCGGTGCATCGGCTACGAACTCTGTTTCAGGCTCTTCAATGCGGTGCGATCTCACCGCGTCGCGCCCATCCATGAAACCTTGCGTTTCGGCGTTGTACGCGTCCCATCCGCACCCAAGCTTCAACGTGGTATCAACTTCGCGCAGCGAACTGAAATCAACTTCGTATTTCTCGTTTACTTTTGGCGGCACGATGATCATTAGCGCTTCGGTCTGCTTTTCCAACTCGGATTGAATACCGGCAACAAACCCCGTCACATAGGCGTTATAGGTGCCATAATCGGCACCGCGCGAATATCGGGACGCAAGGCGGTTGCCAATCTTGTAAAGGCTGTTGAACGTCATTGCCGCTGCTGTCGCATCGGTCTTGTAGCCGTAAAACGTTATTAGGTGATCATTACGCCAACGCGTCTTATGCCAAACACGCTTCCTTGTTTCGTGGTACTTGCAACGAAACGCGGGCGCTATCACGTGCGCAAGAGACCAACGCCACCGGCGCGGTGCGTCATTGGCGTAAACCTCTCCAATCGGTTCTTCTTTGGCGGTGTGAATCTCCCATTGCTCAACATCGTATTGAGCAATCAGGCGTTGAGCCGCAAGCGCGGCGGCTGCCGCTTCGTGTTCGGTTGCCCCTCTATCCTCGGCAACAGCCATAAGCTTTTTGATGCGCTCAATGATCTTTTCGCGGTCATTATTCATGGTCAAAACCTTTGGTTTCCGTGGTGGTTTTCTGCTCGATTTCATCAATCAGGAAATCAATGCACTGCTGACACTTGCGCAAGTCCTGAACACCGTTCTTGCGAATCCAGCGCCATAGGTACTTGAACGCGCAGCCCCACCAGTAAAGCGCGATGGGCGCAAGGTTCACGGCCTTGCCATCATTGGCGCAGGGCTGCAAGCAATAGCCTGTGCCCATCATCGCCGCCATAGCGTCCTTGCACTCAATTCCACCGCTGGTGTAGTGCCTAGGATGCGAAACATCGTCTTTGGCGGCTTCGATCTGCTGCAAGCTAACGCCGCTCATAGCGCCACCCCCAAAGCCGCGAAGCGCTCTTTGTAGCGCTCTAAATCTGCTGGCAACTCCATGCACCAGTTTTTGTTAAGAACCCCATCAATCCACGCGTATAAATCAATTGCTGCTTGCTCCAAGGTGTCCGCATTTGCGCTGTTTTGCGGATAGCTGGCGGCATCGCAGACAATATGGCCGCGTTTGACCTCTACCGTTGGCACTTCGTCAAAGCGGAAGTTTGTCGTTATGGTCAAATCAGTTAGCAAGCTTGGGTATTCGCCAAGGATGTTTTCGGCGTGATCTTCGATATATCGCCCTGCGCTCTTTATGGCTTCGACAAAGCCGCCGCGCGTGCTTAGGTTGCATTCGATCGGGTAAGCCATGCTTCACCTGCTTTCATCGGCGGCCATAATTTCGCCGCATTGGACGTTCTCGCGGCCGCTGCGGCCGTCTTTAGGCATTTCTCTGGTATCTGTACCCCTTCGCACGTTTCTGGCGGCTCTGCGCCTTTCTGCGTCATCTAGGAAACCGCCAAGAAAGCTAAGCACACGGGCTTTTGACCAACCGCCACTTGCGCTGACAGCTTGCCGCTGCATTTCCTCGATAAGTTCACGCCTATACGCGTCCATGCGCCCACGGCTGGCGTTCTCCAACTCTTCAATTCTCACTTCAAGGGTGGCGGCGCGTGCCTTTTCCTGCTTTAGGTTGGCTTGAAGCTGCTTTTTGCTCTGCTCCAAAGGCTCGATCTTTGAAGCGTTGCTTTTTCGCTCCGATTCGCTTTGCCGCGCGAACTCTTCCGCCGCTCGAAGCTTTGTTGTCTTTTCCTGCAACGATTCTTCAAGCGATTCAATGCGGGCTTTCGCACTATCAAGCTGCTTTGCAAGATCAAGCTTTTCTTGGTAGGTCGCGTAAACCATCTGTTCAAGTTCTGCGGCGCTCATGCTTGGTTGCTTCGTATTCGCTTCCAATTCCTTTACCGCTGCGCGTGCGTTGAAAAATCCCATGAGATACCCCCTAGCAAGCCAGCGCGGCAGCGTATGCCGCCGGGTCTGCAATCGCACTGCGCGGAATGCCGCGCGTGCAGTTCATCCACTCTTTGAGCCAGCGCATAAGCGCCCTTAGAAACGGCTGCACGTTCTGGTCATCAGCCCAACCGGCAATGCCTATGAAGCCGTCTGCGTTGAAACTGACCGCTTCACGGCCTTGCCAATAGCGGCCATCAACGCGCAAATAGGCTTCGTAGATGCCAACGCCGTTCTGCGCACACTCAATGCGCGGTTCGTTCTTCTTGCGGTAAGACGGGTGCATGAGCATTGGCAAGCCCTCGTTGGTCGCAAAGCGCTTGTCGTGCCTTGCGCACTCAATGGCTATGAATCCTTCCAAAGCCCTAACGTCCACCGGCTCAACGTCCGAATAGGTCAAGTTGGCCTTTATCGCGTCGCGCACCTGATCGCGCGTCAACTTATCCGATAAGGTCATCACAAGCCCCCTTCGCGTGCTTCCCGTGGCGCTTGCTGATGGAGCCAAGCAAGCCATCTTCGGGCGTGCGCTTGCCCTTCCGCGCATGGTTCTTGCACTTCCAGCACGGTTCACCCTCATTGGCGAACCAATCAAGCGGGCGTTGGATGCCGCACTTTGGGCATTCCCGTGTCTTAACGTGGTTTTCGTAGTGAACTGGCATGGTCAAAATCTCCAATCTTGCCGAATGTGTAAAACTCTGTGGAAAACGTGTTAACAACGAATGAGCGAAGACGAGAAAGCACCAAAAGCGATTTCGTGCCAGAAAGAAGAACCAAGAAAGATAAACTTGCTTGATAGTCAACGTCACCAGCAACGGTGCTTTGGTTTTGGTTTTGGTTTGATGACCAAAACCAAAGCACTAGCCATAGACATAGACTTAGACATAGATATTGCTTTTGGCATCTTTTCCAGTCTTGGTTAAACACTTCTAAAACCTTTGGTTTCCGTGGTGGTTGGTCATTCGTTCAAAAACACGGTGTAATCAGGCGTTTTATTCAGGCGGCGCGTTTTTGCGCGGTCTGCCGCCTTTGCGTCCAGCCGCCCGCTTCTTTCCGAAACTCAACGCGTTTTTGTGCATCCGGGGATTTTCCAAGCATCCGTTTTCGTCTGCTTGAAGCAGCCCCATATCAAGCAAATCATTGACAAAGGCCGTGACCTCTTCATCACACATCAGGTCATCAAAGACGCCGCCTGTGCCGAACTGCAACGCTTTGCCAAGCAGCAGCCTATCTTCGGAATTAGCGAACGGGATAACGTGGCCTTTGTTGGATGCCAGAAGTTCGCAGACGCGCCACCAACGCCCGTAGCCGCTCCAACCCTGCCGCATCAACAGGCGTTGGCACTTAATGTCATTGGCGGCGTTTGAATCGTGCGGAAAGTACGCCAAGCGGTCTGCTGCAAGTTCATCGGCGCTAGGCATTGTCTTGCTCTTCCTGCTTGATCTGCTCCGCTATCGCTGCCGCCTTTTCGTCCCACTTGCGTTCTATGCGGCGAACGAACAGCTTTGATGCGGTTTCGATGCCAGCAATCAAGGCGCGGTCGTAATAGGCTTCATCGGGCTTGCGCTGCTCGATGATGCTTGTTGCCATGATCAAACCAGCTTGCATACCGGCGAACAGCGAAGCAGAATCAACCTTGATGACCTCGCCGGTGATGCCGTTTTGCAACGAAACGTCAGCGCCGAAGCTGTCAACGTGCGTGAACATTTCTTCAAGCTTCGTGCAAGCCTTTTCAGTGGTGGTTATCATTTCTTTTCGTCCTTCCTATCGAACATTGATTTGCGGGTTTCTATGCGCAAATCCGGGTGAAGTTCCAAAAGCCAACGTGCCAGCAGCGGCGTAACGGTGTTGTTGATGCTGTAGTGGTGCGTCACGCCGTATTGGTCTACGTATGGCACCGGCACAAGCCTGTAAGGGCTTTCGTAGCGCACGCGCTCAATTAGGTACTTCGCCGAAACCGTCATGCCGCGCCGGTCGATTGTCAGCGCCGTTAATTCGATCTCATGCGCAGCCTTTGGATTGACGCGCCGCCACTCTTTGAACAATTCACGGTAGCTTTCCGCTTTCAGTGGCACCGGGAAAACGAATGCGCGTTCTTGCGCAATGACGGCTTCAACCGGCTGCGTGTAATCATCGGTATTCATGACCGTGCAGCCTTTCCAGCCGCGCCAGCAAGCAATCAAATGCGAAGCGGGCTTGCTCATGCGTAGCAGTGAACGGCACCGGCAGCGGATGCCTTACGCGCACCCCGTTGCTCTGCTCAATGTAGGCCGTCCAGAAGCCGTTTGCGTCACGCTCGAATGTTCCTTTAGGCATGGCGCACCAACCAATAGATCACGGCAGCGTCTACGGCCATACAGGCCACGAAAGCAGCGATGCCATAGGTATTAGCTAGGTGGATTTCAAACGTTGCAAGCGCCATCGGAAGAACTCCGGACAAGGTAAGCGCTACAACAATGGAGATTGCCACTCGCACCGGCAGCGAATGCCGCGCTATAATGGCTTCGTCAAATTGCTTGCGGCGATTTTGACGCGTGACCGTTCGGGTTCCAGCCGTGCGGTCACTTCTTTTTGTCGGCGGCATTTCAAAGCGGCTGCAAGGTTGTGAAAGAAAACCTGTTGCGTTGCATCCAGCTTGCCGCCCACCTGTTCGGTAACCATTGTAAAAACCAATGGTTTTAGCGGTGGTTTTCATGGCGCTTAACCCCCGCTTTCGGTAATGGTTTGTGCATCGTGCATACTCCTTTCTAAACCCGCGCTAGACCGTTGCCCGTTAAGCTGCTGCAAAAGGCACGATGCCTAGCAATTCATCTGCCGTGCATTCGTACAACTTGCAAAGCTGAATAAGGCGTTGCGCAGTTGGCGAAGTGTGCCCGTTCTCCCACGAACCAAGCGTTGTGATTGATACGCCAAGGCGTGTTGCCGCTTCTTGGGCGGTATACCCCTTGCGCTCGCGTGCTTTGCGATAGTTGCCCATAAGTTCACCCCCCTTCGGTATAGTCAAATCATCCGTAGTGTTTTCAAAATAAACCAAACGGCTTACTTTGTGGTTTAGATAATAAGCCGAACGGTCTAGCGCGTCAACAATAATTTGTATACAATTATCTGCATGGTTCACAACGGAAGGATTGGGCATATGGATAACGAAAATGTAAAACGCCTGATTGGTTCGCGCATAGCTATTGCACGCAAGGCAGCCGGTTTCAATCAAGATCAAGTTGCCGAATCAATAGGCGTGCATAAGCAAACTATCTCGCGTTGGGAAAGCGGAAAGCGTGCGCCCAACGGTGAAGAAATCCGTATGCTGGTAGACCTATTCAAGTGTTCTGCTGATTTTATTCTTGGCCTATCAGACACGTTAACTATAAAGGGACAATAGAAAGCCCCGCGCTGGTCGGCAAACTCACGCGGGGCTGATGCCCAACCATAAGGCTAGGTTTAAGGCAAGGTGATTTTATCATGGTCAAACGTAGAGCGGCTATATATGCCCGCTTTTCGTCACACAACCAACGGTCGGAAAGCATCGAAATACAGGTTGACGCTGGCACGCGCTACATAGCTGAAAACGGCCTTGAACTGGTGAAGATATATGCGGACTATGCCAAGACAGGACGCAACACTGACCGGCGCGAATACAAACACATGATGAACGATGCCCGGTTGGGTTTGTTTGACTATGTGGTGATCTACAAGGTGCCGCGCATCATGCGCAACCGCGACGAAATGGCGCTAACGCGCATCATGCTGCGCAAAGCCGGTGTTGAAATACTCTATGCCGGTGAAGAAATCGCCAGCGGTTCGGCTGGCGTGCTGCAATTGGGAATGCTCGAAGTGCTGGCCGAATGGGAAAGCGCCATAGACAGCGAACGCATCATTGACGGCATACAGAAGAACGCACAAAGGTGCATGGCGAATGGCCGCACGCTCTACGGTTGGGACATTGTAGAAGGGCGGTACGTGATCAATGACCGTGAAGCGGCGGTGCTGCACCGCATGAAGAACCTGTTGTTTAGCGGCTCGACGGTCGCGGACATTGTGCGGTCTGTCGCCAATGAGCGAAGCCGCAACGGAAAGCCCTTCAACCATGACCGCACGAAGAAGCTGCTATTGCGCCCGCAGAACGGAGGCACATACAGCTACGCCGGGCACGTGGTAGAAGGCGGAATGCCCGCAATCTGGCCGAAGATCGAACAAGATATGATTATCAGTATGTTAGGCACGCCGCGCCCGCGCCGCCGCGTTGACCACGCCGCAGAATGGCCGCTAACCGGCAAGCTGTATTGCGCCGAATGCGGCAACACCCTTGCCGGAACATCCGGCACCAGCAAGGGCGGCACGGTCTATTCGTACTACAAGTGCAAGAAGTGCAAGCGCACGTTCAGGCGCGACATTTTGGAAGATGCGATAGTTGATATGACCATATGTGCCCTAGAGCGCCCCGACGTGCGCAAGCGCATTGCCGACGGCATGGCAACCTATGAAGCCACCATGGAAGATGCACCGCTTGAAAGCGAACGTCTACGCAAGGAAATTAAAAGGATTGATGCCGCGTTTGAACGAATCTGGCAAGCCATCGAAGACGGCATAGCGCCACCGGGCGGCAAAGAACGAATTGAGGATTTGAAAGCCCGCAAAGATGCGTTGGAAACCGAATATCAGACAGCCAAGGCCAATGAAAACATTGAACCGGAAGAGATCACAAAAGACGTTCCG
>JABLTM010082015.1_pt1 | contig 15047 bp, 8 predicted proteins | sample 7160121 | NCBI WGS metagenome assembly JABLTM01 (sample SAMN14651224, study PRJNA627086) | human gut metagenome | isolation source: feces | host: Homo sapiens
TCTGAATGCCTATGATCTTCTGATTCTGGATGATCTTGGTGCAGAGCGAGGAACAGAATATGCATTAGAACAAGTCTTCGCCGTGATCGATGCCAGATACCGAAGCCGCAAACCGTTGATCGTCACAACAAATCTGACGCTGGATGCGCTCAAGCACCCAGACGATCTTGCGCATGCGTTGGTCGGGGCTTACCTGCGTGCGGGATATTGAAATGTCTGGCCGCATCGGACTGGATAAAGGATCCAATATCCGGCTTGTCATGGAGCGGAACAACATTACGCAGGCCGTTTATGTCGGCGATACACAGAAAGATGCGGCTGCGGCAGAAAAAGCCGGGATCCCATTTATTTTCGCGGAATACGGGTTTGGTGATGCACCGAATGCCGCGCTGCGGATCGGCTCAATCGAAGAGCTTCCACAGGCCGTCGCGGCCGCATTTTCCCAAAACTGAAAAACAGAAATCGCTGCAGCGAAGCGGATATTATAAAAGCGGACAAAAGCCGTGAGGTCTCCGGAATTTTGGAGCCTCACGGCTTTTGTATATAGAAAACAGCTTTTGCGCAGTCTGCATAGCAACACGCTTCGAGAACTATGCAATCTGCCCAAAATGCTGGAATAGAAATATATGAAGCTGTGAAAACAGACGATATTTTTGCCAAACGGACGAAATTGTCGGCAGTCTCCTGTGAGGGATTTCGGTATGATAATGGCGTATCAAAAGGAACGAAGGAGGAAACTATGAAAAAAATCGTAAGACGAAGCATCTGCCTGCTTCTGGCGTTTGTGCTCATGATGAGCTGCTGCGCCATTACGGCAGCTGCGGCTTCTCCAGTTACGGGCGTTGCCAGCGACCAGTGGAAGCAGGCGCTGGACAGCACGAAGAGCAAGACCAGCTATTACTCGCCCTACATGGCGGCGAGCAATTCGGAGGAGTACTACTCCAAGATCGGCACCGGCCATTTGCAGGGCATGTGCGTAGACGATGATCTGCGCTATATGTATGTGTCCTATACGAATGGCATCGGCAAGATCGACATGAAGACCGGTGAGGTCGCGGGCTATCTGACCGGCTTCGACGGCGGGCTGCACATCGGCTGCCTCGCGTACTATGACGGGCACATCTACGGCTCGTTTGAGGCGCAGGCCACGCACAAGTTCTACATCATTCAGGTCGACGAGAGCCAGTTCTGGGGCGTCATGGACACCCGCGAGAAGTGGCTCGACGCCGTTCGCGTCATTCTGCTCTACGAGCCGACCGTCGACGCGCGCGACCTGATGGGCGACACGTGGGACGACGGCGACGGCATCGCGGGCCGCAACGAAGAGGTCGGCCACCGCTATTCCAACGCGGGCATCGACGGCGTGACGTTCGGCACGTATCCCGGCGAGTTCGGCAAGGAGAACGCGGACGTCTATATGTTCGTCTCCTACGGCACCTACTGGTTCACAAACGGCGACACCACGCTTTCGAACCGCCTCGATGATGAGCACATCATCCTTCAGGCCTACAACACGAAGGACTTCCTGAACGAGCAGAACCAGAGCCAGTATCTGCTGGAGCTGGCCTACACGGACACCACAACGCCCGACCAGAACGGCGTGTCCAACGCGCGCAGCATCTACTATGCGGATGATTCCATCCTGCATGCGAAAAAGGCAATGTTTGTATTCGTCGGCAACACCCGGTGGGGCTGCCAGCAGATCGAATACGACCGTACGACGGGCGATATCTGGCTGTCTACCTACGGCGCGTCCGACGGTTCTCCCGTGGCGGGCACGAACTGGCACGTGATCGACGGCTCCAAGACGCCGCAGCATAAGGAGGTCCAGCTCGGCCAGAACGCAGACGCCTCCAAGCTGATCTACGGTGATCTCGGCAAAAAGAGCAACGCACGAAAGGCGGAGATCGTGACGGCGGCCAAGGAGCGCGCCAAGCGCTACGGCGACAACGTCAAAGTGGCAAACAGCACGTGGGATACGTGGAAATATAAGCCGCAGGGCGGCTTCTCGGAAAACGGCTATCCTGTTGCGGATATTCCGTATCTGAAATGTGTCTGCGGCAACTGCAAGAACGGCCTCGACGGCAAGGGCGATTACATTGGTTATACCAAGGCCAACGGCTATGACACGGACAATATGATCTGCTGTGGCTTGAATCAGTATATGTGCATGGGCCTTGTGTCCCTTGGCAACGGCTACTGGTACTGGGACGGCGCGGGGGATACGCAGGACTGCCTGAAGCTGTTCCATATGGACGGCTTTGATGCAAAGACCGGCGCAGTCGGCAAGGCGAGAAACATCACCGACGCCAATCTCGCGGACTATGTGGCAATGGAGAATGCTGCAGGAACGCTGACCTCGACCGTGGAGGACGCGAAGAGGACGCTCCAGACGCGCGTCACCAAGACCGAGCAGAACTACCCGACCAACGCTGCGGGCTATTCCGACGCATCGTGGACGGCGCTGCAGAATGCGCTGAGCGGCGCGAAGGCTGTCCTCGCGGACAGCAGCGCGACGGCGGAGCAGGCGGACGCCGCGATGGAGACGCTGAAAACCGCGCTCAAGGGCATGCGCAAGACGGCGGCATTTGAGCCGGTGCTTGCGGCGGCGAAGGACGAGATCACACGCATGAGCAGAACGCTCTACGGCGCGTATATCGCAAAGGTCGAGGACGCGATCGCCAATTCCGCATCGTACAGCCAGACGAAGCTGGACGACTGCGTCACCTCGCTCGAACCGCTCCGCGCGGCGCAGAATCCCACGGTGGCGGCAGAATTTGACAGCTACACCGAGAACGTCCCCACCAACACCAGCATCGATCTGAAAAACAAAGGCTGGGAGCTGCTCAAGATCACGGTCCCGACCGGCCAGACCGCGAAGGTCACGGCCGACGGCAAGGTGATCCGCACCCTCACCGCCGGGACTTACAACGTCCCCATTGCGAATGTCGCGTCGATGCGCATCGACGGCACGGCAGACGCCAGCGTCTGCCGCTATGAGGATCTGAGAACGATCGCGGGCATCACCGTCGACGGCGAATCGATCTACGGCTTTGACCAGAGCATTCTGGCCTATATCGTCAAGATCCCGACCACGGCCACGAAGCTCCCGAAGGTCGGCGTAAAAAAGCTGGCAGGCCTCGACGTGACCGTCGACATCCAGCAGGCGACGATGGAAAACAAGACGGCAACCATCACCGTGACCCGCAAGGATAACGGCGTCGTCACAGTCTATACGGTCAAGTTCATTGCGGATTCGTCCCAGAATCCCACGACAAAGCCGACCCCGGATCGCGTGATCTATGCCAGCGACCTGAAGCCGCTGTGGGAGACGACCTATCCCAACTATCGCGGTCTGGACGGCAAAAACGAGCGGTTCATGGCCGACAAGGGCTGGGTAAATCCGGGAGACATCAATAATCCAAATCTGACAAAAACGGAGAAGCTGGCCGGCGTTGGTCTGGACGGCAAGCAGAGAACGTATGCCAAGGGCTTCACGCTGCATGCGATCACCAACTACGGTATGCCCACTGAGAGCGAGGAGCATACGTTCAGCAATAACAATACCAGCCGGACGCAGATGAACGGTACGGCGCTGGAATCTGGCTGGAAGAGCACGTATACCACGCGCTTCCAAAGCACCGGGTATTACTTTACGAATCTTTCCGCTGAAGCGGCGGCGAAGGCTGCGGAAGAATACTATTCCTCTGTATCCTTCGATGTCAGCAAGTACAGTTCGTTCTCCGCGATCGTCGGAAACCTCAAAGAGACGCACGGCAACGCAAACTCGACGCTCCGTGTCTATCTGGACGGCACACTCGCGCCCGAATATACGCATAAGATCGTTGGCGGTACGGGCTTCGAACTGAATGTAAATCTGACGAACGTCAGCCGCATGACGATCCAGCTCGATCCGAAAAATGACGGCACACCGGGCAATGCTGGTGACTGGGCCAACGGCGACATCGTCTGCTTCGGCGATGCAAAGTTCTATCAGCCGGACACCGAGGCTCTGATCGGCGAGCTCACGCCGCTCTGGGCGACCAGCTATCCGAACCATCGCGGCCATGACGGCAAGAACGAGCGCTTCATGGTCAATAAGGGCTGGGGCTTTGAATACCAGTCGGGAGATCAGGAACTGTGGGGCGTTCTGGCCAATGGCAGCAAGTTCAAATACGACAACGGCTTTACCATGCACGGCATTACGTCCTATGCCATGAAAAATGGTGAGCCGGAGCTGAAGGCTGACGGTTCGCGCAAGAGCGACGCGGAGATCAAGGCGGAATATGTCAATGCGGATAACTTCGAACACTATTCCTCCATTTCGTTCAATGTCAAGGATTTCTCCAGATTCAGCACGACGCTGAGCATTGCAGGGGGGCAGAAGGATCACAGGAAAGCGAACGCGACTGTCCGCTTCTATGCAGACGGCGAGGTCGTGAAGGAAGTGCCCATCAACGGAAAGACCTGGGGCGTGGATGTGAACCTGGATCTGACCGGCGTGCGCCGCCTGACCATCCAGCTCGACCCGGAGAATCTGGACAAAACCATTACGGAAAGCAATCCCGCTGACTGGGCCAATGGCGACATCGTCACCTTCGGCAACGCGAAGTTCACGAAGAGCGCCACCATCGAGATCGACCCGCAGGACGAGATCGTCTATCTCTGCGAAAACATCATCAATCCGAAGCCGGATGCCTGCCTTTCCGTGGATAAAGACCATACTGTCAGTGCGTCCGATCCTGCCAGCGGCGTCCACTTTATGAACAAGGACGACCCCGGAAAAGACAACAGCGACAGCACCTATGGCGCCAGCCTGAGTGAGAAGGTCACCTTCCAGCACTGGCTGCGCATCGAGCCGCTGGTTGCGCAGCAGGTTGGCTGGATCACCGGCGCGTCGGATCCGAAGGGCGCTGCTGAAATTGCCTATCGCAATCAGTTCGTCAACGGTGAGGGCGGCAAGAAGTTCATCGACTATTCCAGCATTACGTGGAACATCGATGGACGTGGCTACGACCAGTTCAAATGCACCCTCGGCCCGCGCTGGGACAAGCAAGCCTCCGCGACCGACGTCACGGTCATCTTCTACGTCGATGGTGTGGAGGTGCTCCGCAAGAACATCCGCAGCAAAACCCTCGGTACCGACATCGATATCGACCTGACCAACGCAAAGACCTTCACCATCCAGCTCGACCCGCTGGGCGACGGCAGCTATACGGCAGACCTCGCCTCCGGCGATATCCTCGTATTCGGTGATGCACGCTTCGTCAAGCTGGCCAACCGCCTGACGCACACGCACACATACGACCAGAACGTATGGGTCGCGGGCGAATACGGGCACTGGAACGCCTGCACCGGCTGCTCTGAGCATCTGAACTACGAACAGCATACGCCGAACGGCGAACCGACGGATACGGATCCGAAGACCTGCACCAAGTGCGGAAAGATCATGCAGGAGCCGCTTGGCCATGTGCTTGAGCACATCGGAACCAAGCCCGCAACCTGCACCGAAAATGGCCGCAAGGAGTATTTCTACTGCACGCGCTGCGGCCTGTACTATGCTGACGAAGAATGCACGATGCAGATTACCGGGCCGGACGACCCCAGCCTCGTGATTCAGGCCAACGGCCACAGCATGACCCATGTTGGCGCTGTGGAGCCGACGTATGATCACGTGGGCAACATCGAATACTGGTACTGCTCCGCCTGCCGCAAGTATTTTGCGGATGGGCAGGGCGCACAGGAGCTGACCGGCTCGGTCATCCTCCCGAAGAAGGAAGCGCCGAGCAGCATTGTACCCATCCTCCCGCTGCTGGACGGGCAGTTCCCGTTCGTGGACGTGCCCGTCAACAGCTGGTATTATGCCAGCGTCCGCGGCGCCTGGGAGAACGGCCTGATTGACGGCGTCACCGCCTATGCGTTCAAGCCCGACAACCAGCTCACCGTGGCGCAGGCCATCAAGCTCGCCGCCGCGCTGCACCAGATGCAGACCTCCGGCTCTGTCACGCTGACGAACGGCCATCCGTGGTACAACACCTATCTGGCCTACGCCATCCGCAACAAGGTCGTCGGCGAGGAGTATAAGTCCTATACGGCGGCGCAGATGAACGCGCCGGTCACGAGAGGCGAATTTGTCCACATCCTGCGCGGCGCGACGAATTATTACACCGTGCGCAACGAGGTCGCGGACAATGCCATCCCCGATGTGAAGGTCACCGACACCTATGGCGCCGATATCTACACCTTCTATCGCGCGGGCATCCTGACCGGTTCCGACGCAAAGGGTACGTTCCACGCGGGCAATACCATCAAGCGCAGCGAAGTTTCGGCCATCCTCAACCGGATGTACGACGTATCTGCCCGCCAGAGCATCGCCCTCAAATAAGCGTTTTCCCTTGATTGCCCGGACAGCTTCGGCTGTCCGGGCTTTTCTCCTGATTGACAGCACAGGCGGCACAAAAAACGCGAGACCCGATGGAAGGTCCCGCGTTTGCTGCTTACTTCAGCCAGCCGCCGATCTGCGCCATATATTCTTTCGGCCCACAGCCGAGGTACTTGCGGAAGACGGTGTTGAAATACTTGTAATCGCCGATGCCGCACTGCCAAGAGATCTCGTGCAGCGGCAGCTTGCCGTTTTTCATCAGATCCAGCGCTTTTTGGATGCGGTAACGGTTGAGATATTCGATAAAGGTCGTTCCGGTCTGCTTTTTGAAGCGCTTGTTGAGAAATGCGATGCTGTAATTCAGTGCATTGGCTATGTCCTGCAGCGCAACCTTTTCCTGATAATGCGCCGCCGCATAATCCAGCATGGCCGACACCACAGGGTCGGGTATGCCGCTGCCCGGCAGCTCCAGATCGATGGAGAAGTTTTGAAGCGACTGCTGTGCGCTCTGCTTGGACGCCCACATCCGCCGCCGTTCGCACTGCGTTTTGGCCTCTGCGATCGCCTCGCAGAGTTCATCCTTTTTCAGCGGCTTGAGCAGATAGCGGATCGCCCCGTATTTCATGGCATCCTTTGCATAATCAAAGCTCGAGTAGCCGGACAGCACGATCGCGGAGTAAGGGTGTGCTTCGTGGGTTTGCTTCATCATTTCCACACCGTCCATGATGGGCATATTGATATCTACGATCACAATGTCCGGCTCCAGCTCCTCAATGGCCCGCATGCCTTCCTGACCGTTCCGGCCGCTGCCGACGACGGTACAGTCCAGCTCTGTCCATGGAATCGCGCATTCCAGGCCCCGGCGGATGGGATCTTCATCCTCTACGATGATGACCTTATACATGTTCGGCCTCCTTTGCGTTTCTGTCTGCCGTCTGCTCGATATGGACATCCACCGCGAAGCCGACGCCCGGCGTGTTGCGGATCTGAAGTCCGCTGCGGCTTCCGTATTTCAGATACAGCCGCCGCGAGAGATTCCGCAGTCCAATGGAGCGGGCGCTGTTGTCAAACGTCAGCAGCCGCTGCTGTAACGTTTTGGCCTCCTCTTCGTCCATGCCGAGTCCGTCGTCGCTGACACGGATGCAGAGGATCCCATGCTCCACGTGCCCTTCAACACGGATGCAGATGTCCATTTTTTTGCGAAAGCCGTATTTGATGCTGTTTTCGATCAGCGGCTGGATCAGCAGCTTCGGCACGAGACACTGGTCGCATGCTTCTGACAGATTGATCTCACAATGGAACCGGTCGCCGAAGCGGCATCGTTGAATATTCAGGTATTTATTGATATACTCCATGTCCTCGGCAAGCCGAACTTCCTGCCGTGACGCATCTACACTGTAGCGCAGGATCTCTGTCAGGCTGACAATCAGCTGTTCGGAGGTGTCCGGGTCGAAGGAAAGAAAGCTGCGGATGATCTCCAACGTGTTGTACAGAAAGTGCGGATTCATCTGCGCCATCAGCTGCTGCATTTCGATGCGCGCGTTGAGCTGGATCAGCTCCGTGTTACGGCTGTTCAGCTCGGTGATGATCTCGAGCATTTTGTTGATCTGCTGAGAGACCTCTTCAAACTCATCGTCCGTATGCAGCTCGATCCGATGGGCCGGATCCTGCTGGACAATGCGGATCTCATGCACCAGTGCGCCGATCGACTTGGAGTGGTGCTCCGCCATCGAAAGGTTGATCCAGTCTGCCGTGGCGAACCAGATAAAGCCCATGATCAAAAGCAGCAGAAAACCGATCCAGATCCCGCGGTTCGGCGGATAGTAGACCAGCGAATAGACCACGGCCTGCAGCTCCGGAAGCTCGTGGGACGTCACCCAATAGCGGCTACCGTTTTCTGTACGCCATACACCGTGCTCTACACCCTGATATTTGTTGCTTCCGCCGAGAAGACCAGGCTTGCTGACATACATCGCGTTGTCGCGCTCATCGGTGATGATGCCGTCGAAATTGCTCTCCGACAGGTGGAAGTTCCACGCACTGCCCGAGAGGAAAACCGTCACAAAGCCCTCCAGCGTGCCGTCCTGATAAAACGGCTGGACATACATCGTGTCAGAATAGTTGCCGCGCTCATAATAGACCGCGCGATATGCTTCCGTCTGCGCCGTTTGCCGGACTTTATAGCAGATGGCGTTATTATAGTTGACCAGATAGGAGCTGAGCAGCGATTCGCCGAACGACGTATAGAGAATGTTCGTGTCCTCGTCGGTGATGAGGATCTGGCTCTCGATGCCGCACGCCTCCTGGTACTTCCAGAACTCGGTCTTTATCCGCTCGACCGCAGCGGCGCTCCGCTCCGCGATCACGCCCTGCGTAACGCCCTCGTCCTCGAGATCCTGCAGGAACGAACGGCTTTGCGCGTCGATGGCGGAGAGGCTGTCGGCCAGCTGCTCGAGGTGGAGCCCGGCGTTGCGCTCGTTAGAGGCCAGCGTGACCGCGTATTGGCTGACAATAAACAGTATCACACTGCACAAGACGATCGCAAACACGCGCCGCCGCGCCGCGTACTGCAGCTTTTTTTGAAAATGCGTGGTCTGCTCCTGTGTTCGTCGTGTCATAAACCAAGTCTCTTCCTTCTAAAGCTGAACTTTTGGATCGCGTTCTTCGGAATATTTCGAGAAAATCATATCATACCTATGCTTTTTCGTCAATAAAACTAGAAAACTGCTAAAAAGTTCATTAAATCGGAATTGCGAAGGCAGAAGGCGGGCGTATGCAAAGGCAAAACGAGAAAGTTCACGTTTGAAATGCCGCAATACGCACAAAAGCGAACGATATTTTTGCTCTTTGTTGTATATTTTGGGTAGAAGCGCTTGACACGGATGGCTAAAATAAATTTGTGAAAAGGAACCAGTGGTTTTCCCGAAAAACAGAAACGGTAAAGGATGACATTTATGAGTGTAACGATCACGATCAAGGATGCGGTCAAGAAATATGGTGAGACGACGGTCATCCCCGGTCTGTCCCTGACGATCAAGGAAGGCGAGCTGTTCACGCTGCTCGGCCCGTCTGGCTGCGGCAAGACAACGCTGCTGCGAATGATCGCTGGCTTCAACACGATCGAGGGCGGCGATTTCTACTTCAACGATAAGCGCATCAACGACATGGATCCCGGCAAGCGCGGGATCGGTATGGTTTTTCAGAATTACGCGATTTTCCCGAATATGTCCGTCCGGAAAAATGTCGAGTTCGGCCTGAAGTATAAGAAGATGTCCAAGGAAGAGATGCAGGCTGCAACGGATAAATTCCTGAAGCTTGTCCATGTGGATGAATATGCCGACCGTATGCCGGATCGCCTCTCCGGCGGCCAGCAGCAGCGCGTCGCGCTGGCGCGTGCGCTGGTCATCCAGCCGGACGTCCTGCTGATGGACGAGCCGCTGTCCAATCTGGACGCGAAGCTCCGCGTGGAGATGCGCACCGTCATCAAGGAGATCCAGAAGCAGGTCGGCATCACGACCGTCTACGTCACCCACGATCAGGAGGAGGCCATGGCCATCTCCGACCGCATCGCTGTTCTGAGCGCCGGCACCATCCACCACTGCGGCGAGCCGAAGAACATCTATCAACGTCCGGCCGACCTCTTCGTCGCCACGTTCATCGGCAAGTCCAATCTGCTCTCCGCGAAGCTCGTGGCCGAGGACGGCAAAGGCGTCCTGACCTTCCAGAACGGCTATTCCGTCGTCATTCCGGACGTCCGCCCGGACGAGATCCGCGACCGCGACGTGACGCTCTCCGTCCGTCCGGAGGAGATGCACGTCTCGCTCTGCAAGGACAAATCTGCACAGCCCGGCCTGCACGGCACCATCCGCGACAGCGTCTTCCTCGGCTCCAATACGCACTATTTTGTTGATCTGGAAACCGGTGAGCCCGTTGAGATCATTCAGGAATCTGAGATCGACTCCATCCTCCCGCCGGGAAGCAAGGTCGTCCTGACGCTCAAGGAGAAGAAGGTCAACCTCTTCGATCCGGAGTCTACGAAGAGCATCATGAGCGGCATCCGCAACAGCGCGGTTCCCGCGGAGGAGGGCTGAGCATGGATCCACGGAAACGTCGCGCTGATTTCTGGAGCATTACCACATGGGTGCTGCTGGCCATTCTGGCGATCTTCCTCGTTCTGCCGATCGGCCGGCTGCTGAAGGAGGCTGTCTATACCGACGGACACTTCTCGCTGGATGCCTTCCAGAAGTTCTTCAGCAAATCCTATTACTATGCTACCATCGGCAACAGCACCAAGATCGGTCTGAGCGTCATGGTGTGCAGTCTGCTGCTCGGCATTCCCTTCGCGTACTTTTACACCTTCTATACGCTGGGCGGCAGGAAGATCCTGTTTGTCCTCTGCCTGCTCTGCACGATGTCGGCACCCTATATCGGCGCATACGCGTGGATCCTGCTGATGGGCAACTCGGGCCTCGTCACGCAGTTTTTGAAAACGATTGGACTGAAAGGCATTTCCATTTACGGCTTTGGGGGCATTGTTTTCGTGCAGACGCTGAAATTCTTTCCGCTGGTCGTTATTTACATGAACGGCGCCTTCCGGGACATCGACGCCTCCCTGCTCGAGGCAGCTGAGAGCATGGGCTGCAGAGGCGTCGACCGCTTCCGCAAGGTCATCATGGGTCTTACCATGCCGACGATCCTGGCTGCGGCGCTGCTCGTGTTCATGCGCTCGTTCGCCGATTTCGGAACTCCGATCCTGATTGGCCGCGGGTACAACACGTTCCCGGTTCTCATCTACAATGAATACTTGGGCGAAAACGGAACGGATTATCATTTTGCTGCAGCCATCAGCGTGATCGCCGTTCTGGTTACGGCGGCGATTTTCCTGATCCAGAAATTTGCCTCCAACCGCTTCAAATTCACGATCAACGCCCTGCACCCGATCTCCCCGAAAAAGCCGAATGGCGTTGGCGGCGTGCTGATGCATGTTTACTGCTATCTGCTGGTTGCCGTCGCAATGCTCCCGCAGATCTACATTGTGAATATGTCCTTCCGCAATTACAACAACGCCATTCTTCGACCGGGTTATTCTCTGGTCAATTATCAAAAGGCGCTTGAGAAGATGCTGATGCGCTCCATCGGCAACACGGTCGTCATCAGCGTCGTGACATTGGCCATTATCATTGTAATCGCCGTTCTGATCGCCTATCTGGTCGTTCGGCGCAGCAACGTGATCACCAATCTGGTCGATACGCTCTCCATGGTTCCGTATATCATGCCCGGTGCGGTCATCGGCATTGCGCTCGTTGTCACGTTCTCGAAGAAGCCCGTTGTCCTGACCGGCACGCTGCTCATTATGATCATCGCCCTTGCCATCCGCCGTATGCCGTTTACCAGCCGGTCGGCGACAGCGGCCATGATGAAAATACCGATCACGATCGAGGAGGCGGCGCTCAGCCTTGGCTGCCCGCGCCTGTCTGCCTTCCTGAAGATCACGGTTCCGATGATGTCCTCGGGCATCGTCTCCGGCGCGGTTCTGAGCTTCGTTTCAATCATCACGGAGATGTCCTCCGGCGTCATTCTCTACAATAATTCCACCATCACCTTGACGATCGGTACCTATGCCGCCGTCTCCAGCGGCATCTACGGCGTCGCTGCCGTCTTTGCCACCATCACGCTGCTCGTGACCGTCCTCTGCCTGATCGTGTATCTGCGCTTCACCAAGCTTGAAGACGTGCGGATGTGATCTTATTGAAGTATGTAATGAAACTTACATAAAAATTAAAAAAGGAGTACCAAACATGAAAAAGCTTATCGCACTTCTCTTAGCACTGGTCATGGTGCTCGGCCTTGTCGCCTGCGCCTCCAAGACCACCGACGAGACCCCCAAGACCGACGATTCCGCCGCCGCTCCGGCTGACACGGAAACCACCGACAACACGGCGGAGCCCGCCGACACGGAAACCACCGACACTGCCGAAGAGACGACCGGTGAAGAGCGCCCCTACTACGTCCGCGATGCCAAGGACGTGACCGGCACCCTGACCGTTTACACCACCATCGGCGAGACCGAGCAGCAGGCGCTGCGCGATGTCTGGACGAAGTACTATCCGGACTGCAAGCTGGAGTTCCAGTCTGACTCCGTCGGCACTCTGGCTACCCGTATCCGCAGCGACGAGACTTGCGACGCTGACGTTGTCATCGGCGGCATGTTCGCGGCGGACGGTGATACCTATCACGACATTCTGCAGCCGTATACCGCTGCTTGTGACGCCGAGCAGCTCTATCATGATCCGGCTGGCTACTACACCTTCTACGATGTGCAGCTGATGTGCCTCGTTGTCAACCCCGAGCTCCGCGACGAGCTGGGCATCGAGATCAACGGCTACGAAGACCTGCTGAATCCGGAACTGAAGGGCAAGATCATCGTTGCCGCTCCGGACGCTTCCTCCTCCGGCTGGCGTCAGCTTCAGACCATCCTTGCCACCATGGGCGACGAGTTCGACGATGACAAGGGCTGGAACTACATCGAGCAGCTGCTCCCGTCCTGCTTCTCCACCACTTCCTCCAAGGACGTCTACAACCTCGTCATCAACGGCGAATATGTTGTCGGCCTGTCCTACGAGTCCGGTGTTGTCGCCCAGATCAAGGACGGCGCGCAGGTTGATTGCGTCTACATGGAAGAGGGCAACACGGCTATGGCTGGCGGCGCTGCCATCACCAAGAACGCTCCGAACCTGGTCGCTGCGCAGGCGATGATGGACATCCTGTCCAGTGCTGAGTTCCAGAGTGCCCGCGCCGAAGTCGCTTCCGGCCGTGGCTCCAACGGCAACTGCAACCTGAACGGTCTGCCCGAGGAAAGCAGCATGACGGTCAAGCCGCTCGACTTTGACTACCTGACTGCCAACAAGGAAGCCCTGATCGGCCGTTGGAACGACCTCGTTGCCAGCGTCAACTGATCGCGGCCTGAACGCTTTTTGAACTGACCCACAAAACGCGCGGGAGAGGCCGGAAACAGCCTCTCCCGCCTTTTGTCACGGCGTCGCCGCGCAGCCTGATTTTGCAGACGCCCGTTTGGGGCGGCGGTCAGGCTATGGGGCGATACCTTGAAACAAACCTACACGAAATTTGACTGGATTTAACAGGAGGCACAATATGAAACAGGCAATTATGATCGGGGCGGGCAACATTGGCCGCGGATTTATCGGCGCGATCCTGTCGCGCAGCGGCTACCATGTCACGTTTGCTGACGTCAATATGACCCTCATTGACGCCATCAACGCCGAGGGAAGCTATACCGTCCATATTCAGGACCGGAACCCCGCCGCGTTCACCATTACAGATATCGACGGCATCAGCTCCGCCGGCCCCGAGCTGGCCGAGGCGCTGAAAACCGCCGAGCTGGTCACGACCGCCGTCGGCCTGCGCATCCTGCCCATCGTGGCGAAGCCCATCGCCGCCGGTCTTGCTGCGCGAAAGAATGCGGGCAATACCGCGCCGCTGAACATCGTTGCGTGTGAAAACGCCGTCCGTGCCACGAGTCAGCTGAAACGTGCGGTCTACGACCTGCTGGACGAGGAAACAAAGGCATTTGCAGACGAAAATGTTGGATTTGCCGACTGTGCGGTCGACCGCATTGTGCCGAAAATGGACTTCGCCGATCCGCTGGACGTCGCGGTCGAGGAGTTCTCGGAATGGGACGTGGAGCGCTCCGGCTGGAGGGGCGAACTGCCGCAAATCGACGGCATGAGCGTCGTGGACGACCTCTCGGCCTACATCGAGCGCAAGCTCTTCACGCTCAACAGCGGCCACGCGATCTGCGCGTATCTCGGCTGCCTGCGTGGCCACCAGACGATCCTTGACAGCGTAAATGACCCAATTATCGGGCCAATTGTCTATAAGGCGATGCAGCAGAGCGGTGCGGGGCTGGTGAAAAAATTCTCGATGGACGCGGAGAAGCATCAGGCGTACATCGACCGCATTTTTGCCCGTTTTCACAACCCGTATTTACAGGACGAGGTTGCGCGGGTTGGCCGTGAACCCATCCGCAAACTTGCCGCAAGCGACCGGCTCATCAATCCGCTGCTGACTGCGTACAACTTCGGCATGAAGGTCGATCAGCTGATCTTCGGCGCGGCAGCGGCACTGCGCTACGACAATGCGGAAGATCCGCAGAGCGTGGAGCTGCAAAAGACGATCGCGGAGCAGGGAGCTGCCGCTGCGCTGGAGCAGTATTCCGGCCTCGCCGCCGACCATCCGCTGTCTACGAGAATTCTTGACGTCTACCGCGCCCTCGCGGTCTGAACAAAATGAATCCCCCCTGATGTGGTGATGATCCGACATCAGGGGGGATTTTGTCCATTATTCCGCTTTACCGGTTCTGTTCATGTGCGTTGGATTTTGTCCTGGCGCTCAGCGGATGAAGAGTTCGCCGTTCTCGACGCCGCAGGTGAGCGGCTGGCCGGGGATGACGTCGCCGCGCAAAATGCGCTTTGCCAGCAGCGTCTCCACCGTGTGCTGCACGTAGCGGCGCAGCGGACGCGCGCCAAACTGCGGATCGTAGGCCGCGTCGATGATGAACTGCTTGGCCTCGGGCGTCAGCTCACAGTGGAGCTGCTTGTCCTCGAGCCGTTTGTTCAGCGCGGCAATTCTCCTCATATTATTTGAA
>JABLTM010030190.1_pt1 | contig 14884 bp, 7 predicted proteins | sample 7160121 | NCBI WGS metagenome assembly JABLTM01 (sample SAMN14651224, study PRJNA627086) | human gut metagenome | isolation source: feces | host: Homo sapiens
CGGACTTGAACCGGCGACCTGCTGATTACGAATCAGCTGCTCTACCGACTGAGCCACACTAGCATCCCGATTGCCTGAATAATATAGCACGTTTTTTCCGCTGCGTCAATCCCTTTTTCGCGGGATATTTAAATTTTGTGCATGTCCTCGCAATATGAACAAATGTCCACAGCAATTTTCTACATTGCTGTGTAATCATTTAAATTGATTAAAAAACTATTTTATGGTATAGTGTGTTCCATACTTTTATATTCTAAAAAGGGAGATGGACGTCCGCGGGATGTCCGGAAAGGAGAACTATGGAAGCTATCATCAATTTCTTTACGGGGAGCCTGAATACGGTCGCATGGCTGTATATCTTTCTGCCATGTACCATCGTCGGCGGTCTGTATCTGACCATTCGCAATCGCGGGATTCAGTTCACGCGCTTCGGCTATGCGATGAAAAACACGGTCGGAAAGATGTTCCAGAAGCAGGAGGCAGGCGCAGGCGCGGTCACGCCCCTGCAGGCCGTCACAACGGCACTGGCCGCGACGGTCGGCACCGGCAATATTGTTGGCACCTCGCAGGCCATCGCGCTCGGCGGCTACGGCGCAGTGTTCTGGCTGTGGCTGGCGGCGCTGCTCGGTATGATGATCAAATATTCCGAGGTTACACTGTCTATCCAGTACCGTGAGCGCGACGCGAAGGGTGACTGGGTCGGCGGCCCGATGTACTACGTCAAAAACGGCCTCGGCAAGCATTGGCAGTGGGTCGGCATTCTGTTCTGCGTCTTTGCGGCCGTCGCCTCCTTCGGCATCGGCAACATGTCGCAGGTCAACTCCATCGTTGGCTCCCTGAACGACGCCATCGACGCCTTTATCCCGGCAGCGGAAGGGGAGCGGAAGCTGCTGAACTTCGTGTTCGGCGTTGTGATTGCCGCGCTGATCGGTGTAATCCTTTTCGGCGGCATCAAGCGCATCGGCGCCGTGGCGGAAAAACTTGTCCCAGTTATGAGCGTTTTGTACATCATCTTCGCGCTGGTCGTGATTTTCGGCCATGCCGGCAATATTGGCCCGGCTTTCGGCAAGATTTTTGCCACAGCGTTTACACCCAAGGCGCTCGGCGGCGCAGCTAGTGGCATTGCGCTCAAGCAGACGATCGTCTGGGGTCTGCGCAGAAGCGCATTCTCCAACGAAGCCGGCCTCGGTTCTGCAGCCATTGCCCACGCGGCGGCTGATACCAAGAGTCCAGTCCAACAGGGCCTGTACGGCATTTTTGAGGTCTTTGCCGATACCATTGTCATCTGCACCCTGACGGCCCTGACTATCATTTGCAGCGGCGTAGACATCACCTTCGGCCATAAAGTCGGCTCCGAACTCATCACTGCCGCGTTTGCCACCATGTTCGGCCAGAAATTCGCTTCCGTCTTTGTCGCGCTGGCGCTGATGCTTTTCGCGTTTACAACGATTCTTGGATGGTCGCTCTACGGCAGCCGCTGTGTCCAGTATCTGTTCGGCCTCAAAGTCTCGAAGGCTTATCAGGTGGTGTTCATCATCGTCGTCGTGATCGGTGCGGTCGCGTCGCTCGACGTGGTGTGGGATATTGCCGATACGTTCAACGGCCTCATGGCGATTCCGAACTTTATCGCCCTGTTTGCCCTGTCCGGCGTCGTGGCGAAGCTGACGAAAGAGTATTTCTTCGACAAAAACAAGCTGACAAAATAAAACCAAAAGCCCGCAGGCCGGTTAAACCGGCCTGCGGGACATTTACTGCGAAAGGAGAGAAGCAGCATGCAGCAGCTTCAGATCGGGCGGGTCTACCGTCATTTCAAAGGTGATTACTATCTTGTAGAGGCGCTTGCGAAGGACTCTGAGAGTGGGGAACCCTGCGTAATTTACCGGAAGCTTTACGGAGATGGCGGCCTGTGGGTGCGTCCACTTGCCATGTTTTTGAGCAAGGTTGACCGGGAGAAATATCCCGACGCAGAGCAGGAATATCGCTTCGCACTTCAGGATATTCCAAGCGCCGCCGGTCACTAAGAATGCGAGTATACGGCTTAGCGGAATCTACTCCGCTAAGCCGTATTTTGTTTTTATTCTGTCCAGCTTTTCCAGCATCGGTTCTGCGCCGAGCCAGAGGAAGAAGAATGTGGCGATTGCACGCACCAGATCGACCGGGATGCCGGAAATATAATAGCTTAGAATGATCTTCCAGTTGACGGACTGTGCCCACATGAGGGCCGACGCTGGATTCATAATGCCGCCGTAGATCACGGTCGAGGCGATCACGCCGAAGATGCACAGACTGAGTTTTGAACGCCGCAGCACGCCCTTGCGATACAAAATTCCTGCCAACCAGCCGATTGCGCCCATGGCAAACATCTGCCATGGCGTCCACGGCCCCTGCGAAAACAGCATATTAGACACCAGCATGGTCATAGCGCCGACGAGGAAGCCCGTTTCGCCGCCAAAGGCCACACCAGCCAGAATCGTCATGGCGACGACCGGCTTGAATTCCGGCAGCATGAAAAATGCGGCGCGGCCTGCCACATTCAGCGCAACGAGAACGGCAATCAGGACAAGTTCGCGCGCCTGCGGCTTTCTGCCCTCAAAAATCAGGAAAAACGGCAGCATACATTCAAGCAGAATCAGCAGCGACGTAAAATAGTACTTTCGCCCGCCGAAGCAGTACAGGCCAAGAAACAGCGTCAGAGGAATCAAAAGCAGGATAAGCAGCGTCGCAATGATTGTCCGCTTGCGAAGCTTTCGTTTTTTTGCGGGCGGTTGTATCAAAGCGTCCGGCCAGTCTGCTTTGCGGCTGACAGACAGCGCAAACACAAGCAGGCAGATAAGCAGAATGCCGTACAGGCGCAGCTGGCTGTCTGCGAATGCGGTCAAACCGCCTGCGTCAATGAGATTCGTGAGGTCTGTTGCGCCAATGGCCTGAACGGTCAGGGCTAACGATGCAAAACCGGACACGGCGGCAAGAATCTTGCGCCAGACCGGGAGTTTTTTTAATACCTGCGTTTCTTTTTCTGGTACTGCCGGAACATGCTTGCATTCCGGCAAGGCCGGTTCTGCTTCAACGGTACCACCGCAGGCGGCGATCACGTCCTCGGGCGTGACAGCTTCGGGCAGCACATCCCGCGCGATGCGGTTTGCGGCGGTCGAGTAGAAGCTGTTTCCGCTGAAGAAGGTACGGGGAGCCGCTTCTGTAACGATGCTTCCGTCGAAAAACAACGCGCAGCGATCAGCATATTTTGCGCAGAACTCGATATCGTGGCTAACCATTAAAATTGCTGTGCCGGACACTTGGAGCGTACGGAGAATCTGCCCGAACGTCTGCTTGAACTCTGCGTCCAAGCCTTTTGTCGGCTCGTCGAGAAGCAGAATATCCGGGTTCAGGAGCAGAATCTTTGCCAGCGCTGCGCGCTGCTGCTCTCCGCCGGAGAGATCATAGGGATGTTGGGCTAGTAAGTCTGCAAGACCGCACAGCGAAACAATCTGCGCCAGACGCGCAGACCGGCGTTCCGCTTTCGGCAGAAGTTCCAGCAAATCCTCGCGCACGGTCGGCTTTACAAACAGCGTCTGCGGATTCTGCGGAAGCAGTCCAACACTGCCGCTGATAGTCAACTCTCCGCGATACGGCTTTTTCAGGCTTGCCAGCAGCTTGAGCGTGGTGGTCTTGCCCGTGCCGTTTCCGCCGAGGAGCGCCAAAAATTCGCCTTTGCGGAGTTTTAGGGACAAGCCTTTGAGCACATCGGGCAGGTCTTTTTCATATTTGAACCAGAGTCCCTGTACCGACACGACAGTTTCCGCCTGCGGCACATGTTTGCTTCCTTCTGGGATGGGGGACAGTTTATGTGTTTTTGCATAATCCAGCAGCCAGTTCCGGCCGTCGCAGACGGAAACGGGGCAGCTTGTATCGGAATTCACGGCGCTCCAAATCCGCATGGCGGCCGGCATTGCCAAAAACATGGTGCTGCCGTTGGCCTTTAACTCGGCGCCCACTTCGGCAGGCGTACCGGTGCAAAGAAGCTGGCCCTTATCCATCACGGCCACGCGCGAGGCGAGACTGAACGCCTCTTCCAGCCGGTGCTCCGTCAGAATGACAGTTGTGCCCAACTCCCGGTTGAGCCTGCTGAGTGTGGCAAGAAAATCGGAAGCTGCAATGGGGTCAAGCTGGCTTGTCGGCTCGTCGAGAATCAAAACCTTTGGCTGCAGAACCATCACGGATGCAAGATTCAAAAGCTGCTTCTGCCCGCCGGACAGTTCCGTAACAGAGCGGTGAAACCACGTCTGGATCCCAAAGAAGCTTGCCATTTCTGCCACTTTGCGGCGAATTGTTGGTGTGTCATAGCCGAGAGACTCCAGTCCAAAGGCAAGTTCGTGCCAGACCTTGTCGGTTACGATCTGGTTTTCCGGACTCTGCTGGACAAACCCGATTTTCTCTGTCTGTTCGCGCTGCGATAACTTGTCCAAGGGTCTGCCCTCAAACAGAATCTCGCCGCTCCTGCGCCCGTGCGGGGCAAGCACAGGCTTCAGCTGCCGCAGAAGCGTCGATTTTCCGCAGCCGGACGGGCCGCAGAGTACCAGAAATTCCCCGGCATGGACAGACAGCGTGAGATCGGAAACGGCCTGCTTTTCCTGCTCCGGGTATGCAAAATTCAAGTGGTTGAGCGTGAAGAGTTCCATTGTCTGTCCTCCTTTCGGTCGAGAATGACTGGGGTGAGCACCAGTGCGAGATAAACAAGCTGAAAGCTTATGGTCAAGGGTGTCCACGGGGCGGCTTTGATCGTGGGATAGTACCGGAACGCTGTTCCGCCGGCAATCCATCCGGAGAGCAGATACGCGCCGCAGAAAACCAGCCATGCAAGGGCAGAACTGTCACGGCTGTCAAAGCGGTAGATCGAAAATGAGGTGCGCCCCGGCAGGCCGTAGCCGCGCGCACGCATGGAATCTGCCGTTTCAATCGCGTTTTCCAGGCTCCATGTGACCATAATGGAAAAAATCCGAATGGCATTTCCGACGCGGCGGAATACGCTGCCGGTTTTCGTGTCCCTTCCAATACATGTCTGCGCTTCTGATACGACTTGCAGCTGTGCCTTGAATTTCGGGATAAAGCGCAGCGCCATGGACAGAACGAGCGACAGGGCGGGGAGAATCCGGCCAAACAGGTAGACAAATTTATCCGAGGTTATGACCTCGTTGAAGCTGGAAAACCAGAGCACGACTGATGCCAGCATCACGGCAGCGGCCGCACCGTAGAGCATGGACTCCAGCGTCAGCGGGTTTCCGGAGGGAAGATACGTCAAAATCGTTGCGCCTTCGTGATTGAAAGCCGGATTGACAAGCGCGGCAAGCGCCGCCATGGGCAAAAGCCCCATGGCGGCGAACCGAACTGCTTTCCTGCCTTTGAGCAAGATGGCATATGCCAGCGCACCGGTCAGCGAAATCGCCAGATAAACCGGGTGCATCAGGCACATGGACAGCATCAGGACAAGCGCGAAATATAAAAAGCAGACAGTCGGGTGATACCCTGAAAAAGCGTCGCGGTTTCTCATGATTCCGCCCCTGCCGCAGCGCCGCCGCCGACATCTGCGCCGAGTTCACAGGTATAGACCCATTCGACCACGTCGCCATCCTGAAGCGTATATTGACTGCACCCGTAATTCGGAAACCAGCTGTTCACCGCGTACATCCAGCCGGATTCCGCGCCGCAGTCAAATTCGTAGAGATTTCCGATGCCTTCTATGTAAGCAGAGTTATAGACCGGTGTGTCGGAAAACTCCATATGGAGTTTTTTATCCCGGCAGACCTGCTGCAAAACGTCAAAGGCACTCTGGCCTGCCTGAAAGGAGACTTCCACCGGCTCCAGCAGCCAGCCATCCTCCGGTACCAGATCCGCCTTATCCGGGCTGCACAGATCCATATGTTCCAGAATGGAAGCGCAGGAAATGGAGACGGTGCAGCTGTAGGCCGGCCCGGCCTGCGGCGCTTCGCACCCGGTCAGAAGTACGGCTGTCAGCACCAGTGTAAGCAGCGCCCAAACGGCTGTCTGTTTGTTCGTTTTCCGGATTATCATTCAAATCAACTCCGCATGTCTTGTGTTGCTAGGATGTATCTGAAAGCCGGCCGGACGGCCGGTTTTCAGATGCACCCTAAAATGCAGCAGGCAGGGCTGCCCCCGAAGGGGGGCAGTCCTGTACTGCAAATTGGGGTTATGCGATCAGTCCATCACGTTTTCCACAAACCGGTGGAGAATCGCGGCGACCTGTGCTCTGGTTGCGTCGCCCTTCGGCATGAGTCTGCCGGAAGCGCCGTTGATCAGACCCTCCGAGACAGCCCAGCTGAGCGCCTCGCTGGCATAGCCGGAAACATTGCCTGCGTCGGAGAAGCTGTCCAGTTTCGCGCCTGCATCGGTGTCCAGCTTCTTGTACTGCGCATAGCGGTACAGGATCGCGGCAAGCTGTTCACGCGTGACCTTTGCATCGGGGGAGAAGGATGTGCTGCCCGTGCCGGTGACGATGCCGTTGGCGGCTGCCCATGCGACGGCCTTTTCATAATACGAACCGGAACGCACATCGGAGAAGCTGCTGCTGCCGGTGCCGGCAGGTTCACCCTCGAGGCGGTAGAGAACCGTGACGAGCATTACGCGCGTCATAGATGCGTTCGGGCTGAAACTTCTGCTGTCCGTGCCGGAGAACAGGCCGTTCTCGTAGACGAACATGACGTCGCTGTAGAACCAATCGGACGTGGAGACATCGGTGAACGGAAGCTTGGGCTTGGAGTCCGAAGCGGGCTTGGTGTTGTCAACAGCCGGCTTGATCGGTGTCGGAAGCGCGGCGGTCGTGACCGTAACGGTGTAGGATGCGGTGGTCACGCCGTCTTCAGCTGTGACAGTAAAGTACCAGACGTTTTTGATGTGTGTCAGAGCGCCGACGGTTGCGCGAGCATGGTTCGTGATGATTACGAAGCTGCTGGCTGTGATGTTCGTGCCGTAGGGAACGGTGACGGTGTACTCGTTATTCACACTGGTCTTAGCCTTAACGCCTGCAACGGTGATGCTTCTGACACCTGCGTCGTTGGACTTCGGCGCTTCAGTGAACGAAACGGTGACAGTGTAGGTCCTGGAGGTCACGCCGTCCTCAGCGGTAATGGTGAAGGACCAGACGTTTCCGTCATGCGTCAGAGCGCCGACGGTCGCGCCGGAGTCGCTCGTGACGATCACGAAGCTGTCCGCCGTAACGTCTGTGCCATAGGGAACGGTGACAGTGTAGGTGTTGTTTTCGCCTGCTGCTGCTTCGATGTCCGCGTCATTGGACTTCGGCGCTGCTGTGACCGTGCCGGGGAGCCACGGGGAGACAATATCGGTGTACTCGTCGCCGATTGCGGACAGAACATAGCTGCCTGCTGCTGCGAACGAGAGCGTGACCTGACCGTCTTCACCGATTGTTTTGCCCTCGACCGGCGTGAGCGTGCCGTCTTCGCCGACTGTGCAGATCTGCAGATCTTCGGGATCAAGCGCTGCACCGTGCGTCTCACGGTCTTCCGGCTTCAGGCTGCCGCCGTAGGCGTACATATAGCCATCCATGCCGAACGTGAAGTCCGTTCCGGCCTGAACTGTAAGCGTGTTGAGCCGGTTTCCATCCGCATCCGTGAACCAGGTATAATAGTCCATGTACATGCTGGTGTCCTGATAGAAGAAGAACTCAACGGTGCCGTCCTCCGCAACGGGGGTCTGGCTGATGGTGTAGCCGGTGTAGCCGTACTGCGTGTTGTATTCGCCGTTCTTGTCGCAGGGGAACTCGCCGTTGACCGCGAAACTGAACGCGGAGGTTTTTTCTCCGTTGACCGTGGTGATCGTGCCGTTGCTGACGACGAGATAATCGCTCTTGCTGTCCTTCGTGAAGTCCTCACCGAAGGTGAGCTCGTGGTACTTGACGAGCACGTCCAGCGCGGAAACGCCGTCTGTGACATCATCAGCGTAGCCATAGCGTTCGGCGAGATCGCTGGAGACTTCCACGCGGGTCGGAACCATGATAAACATATTTTCTGCCTGCATGGAAATGGTCGCGTGGATCGTCTTGGCCTCTTTCACCGTGACCGTGACGGAGTAGGTCACGGCAGTGCCGTCCTCAGCGGTCACAGTAAACGTCCAGACGCCGTCCTCACCCTTGGCCGGGCCGGTAAGCGTGGCCTTGCTGTCGGAAAGTGTGATCTCGAAGCTGTCTGCCGTGACCTCCGTGCCTGCCGGAAGCGTTACGGAGAAGCTGTTTTCAGCCGTACCGGCTGCTGCAGAAACGCCTGCAACCTTGACAGATGTGACGCCCGCGTCGTCGGACTTGACTTCGCCGTAAACCACATTGATGGTGTAGGTGCGCTTGCCGTCGCTCGTTTCATTCATGGTGGGCCAGCTGTCGTCTGCACAGACGACGGTGATGACGCTGCCGTTTTCAATGGGGATCAGGGACGTGCGGGAATATTCGCGGCCCGTAGCCTGCGTGCCGAGATAGGCGCGGACCTGATAGTTCTTGTTTGCCGCCGTCGGTGTGACGAGCAGCGAGGTCGTGCCTTCCGGCACAGTCAGGGTGTAGGTGAAGGTGTCGCCGCTGAACTTGGGCGCCAGCTTACCTGCGCTGAACGTGAGCGCTTTGAGGCGGGTGTCGGAATTGTTCCAGCTGCCGCCAAGATCCTCAACGGTACGGGTGTACATGATGCGGATCTCGTCGCCCGCGCAGAGCGTGCCCTTTGCAACGGTAAATTCACCAAAGCCAAAGTTTGTGAACCAGTCGTTGAGCGTGCCCATCCAGCCGGACATGGTACCGCCGTCAAACGCCTTCAAGTTGTCAATGGAGGAGATGTAGTTGCTTTCCGCGCCGACGACGGTGTGGCCATCCAGTGCTTCCACAACGCAGCCCATCATGGTCGATTCGCCAGTCAGCTCGATCCAGGTGTCGGCCAGCGTGCCTTCCCACGCAGCGCCTTCCGCCTTCGGGAACGTGGTGTTCTCCACGATCACGCGGGTCATACCGGCCAGCGTCAGAACGCTGACATACGCCGTGTCGGAGCCGCCCTTGGAGGCGTCGTCCTTCACATAGGACAGCGTCAGTGTGTAGCTGCCTGCTGCAAGCTGCTTCTTGATGCTGCCGCTCTTCTCGCCGCTGACAGCGTCGGCCAGCGTTTCCGTGCTGCCGCCGTCGGCTGCGAGCGTGATGGTCAGTTTGTCATAGCCGTTTTCCGAGGAAACGCCGTAGCCGAAGCGCAGAACAGTGGGGGCGCTCAGCGTAAAGGCGAACGAGGTCGTGGAACTTGTCTTGTCCTGCTCCTGGTTGCTGCTCTCAAAGCGGTCCAGATCGGCATTGTAGACCCAGGGGTAATTGCCGTTGTCGGAAACGCTGATAGAGGTGACAGTCTGTTCGGGGTAGGAGACGTGGCCGAGGCGGTCGTCGTCCCAGACCGTGTAGGTTTCGCCGCAGACGGCGCATTCGTAGGTCTTATAGCCGGTGAAGACCTGCTCGGTGCCGTCCTTGGGCGTATGGCCCTTGGCGGGAACGATGTCTTCCTTCGTTTCTGAGCAGCCGTCTCTGCGGCAGGTACGGACGATCTTGCCCGGCTGCGTGCAGGTGGGAGCCGTCAGGACACAGCTGTTGTCGCTGCCGTCCAGATCCTCGCAGAAGTCGTGGCCGAGCGCCGCGACATAGGCCGTGCGGTAGCTTTCGCCGCACTCGCTGCAGGTGAAGCGGGTATAGCCCTTCACGGTGCAAAGTGGGTCAACGACCGTGCCCTCGCCGTTCGCCTTGTGGAAGGTCGCGTCGGTCTGCCATCTGAGCGCGGGATAGCCGCCGCAGACCGGGCCGAACGCGTCGGACAGGTCGGCGTCCTTGAGGTCAGCTTCGTTCAGCGCTTCGGCGTTCGCGTCCGCGTTCAGCGTGTTCAGATAATAGCACTTGGAGATCTCGGAGGAAGCAGTGTCAACCGTGCCGAATACGGCGCTGCCCGCTTCGCCGGTGGAGTAGCAGCTGGAGATGGTGATTTTCCCCTGCACAGTGCCGCTCCAGTTCACATTGCCCTTGACCTCGCCTGCGATGCCGCCGGAGGCCGTGCCGGAGATCTTGCCGGTGTTGTAGCAGCTTGTAACAGTCATTTCGCTGCTGGTGCCGCCGATGATGCCGCCAGCCTTGCTGCCGGTCGCGGAAATTTCTGCGGTGTTATAGCAGCCGGTGATGGTCGAGCCGTTGCCGACTGTGCCGCCGATAATGCCGCCGACGCTGCTGCCGCCGGTGACAGCGCCGAAGTTCGCGCAGTTCTCGATCACGGCGTTCTGATAGGTGTATCCCACAAGACCGCCGACGTTGTTGCCGGTAGAGGTGATGACTGCGTAGTTGAAGCAGTTCGCAATTTTCGGAGCAGTGCCGCTGGCATAGCCGGCGATCGCGCCTGCGCTGCCCTTGCCGGAAACTGCGCCGCGGATGGTCAGATCATGGATGTAGGAATTCGAGCCGATCTGCGCAAACAGGCCAGCCGTGGCGTTCAGGCCGGTGATCTCGAAGCCTGCGCCGTCAAGCGTGACCTTCTTGCTGGAGCTGATGTTCAGCCATGCGTATTTGCCGAGGTTGATATTGGCAGTTAGAACGCCCGTAACGTCCGCGTCCTTGCTCTTCGCAACGAACCATGCCAACTCCGCGCCGGTACCGATCTGGTAAACGCCGTTTTCGTCGGTCTGCGGCTCGGCCTGCGTCTTGCCGTCCCATGCGCCCGCTGCGGTCGCTTGCAGCGTGATGATGAATTCGTTGGGGCCTTCCTCCTTCATGGTGACGCTGCCAGTGGCGTATTCAACGCCAGCGCCGGAAACGGTGTAGAAGTATTCCTCGGCATAGGACTGGAACGTGCCGTCTTCCGCGACCGCAATGCCGTTGCCTGCGCTGTCCGCCAGCGTGACGGTCAGGTTCTTGCGGTCAATGGATGTGCCATTCTGATCCCGGAAAATCAGCTTGCCGGTCAGGAAGTCAAGCTTTACGACCGGGATCGTGATCTCCGGCAGACGGCTGAGAATGCCTGCCGTCTTGGGCGCGTCGAAGCCGGGATTCGTGCCCACAGCATAGGTGATGCCGCGGTGCGTCGGAACGCCGGGCCAGCCCGCCTGCTTGATCGCGCCGCTCAGCGTGTAGCTCTCCTCAGCCCAGAACTTCGGGATGGTGACAGTCAGCTTCTGCCGCTCAGAGTTGCCGCTGAAGTCATAAACGCCGAAGTTTCCGCCGGGATCACTCTTGAAGAAGGTGCCGTCCGGGCCCTGCATATAGAGGGAGAAGTTGAAGTTATACGCGCCGGAAAGCTTTTCCTTGGGGCTGATCAGGTTGGAGAACTGGATCGTGACGGAATCGCCCGGCTTGATGGCAGCCAGCTCTTCCTGCGTCAGCTCCGTGCCCTCCGCGTTGACGAACTTGTAGCTCACGCCGCGTGCCGTCACGACCTGATAGGTCGAAAGGCCGCCCTTCGTGACCTTGATGATATTGCGGCCGGTGATCAGACCGCTGACGGTCACAGTACCGTCTTCAGCGGTTGTGACGCCAGTGTTTGTGAAGCCGCCGGAATACGTCATAGACGCAGCGGTCACGGTGGGGCGCAGGACGCTCACGGTGCAGCCCGCTTCGGGCTTGAAGCTGTAACTTGCACCCTCTGTTCCAGTGTAGAACAGAATGTCATGCTCCGCATCGAGTTGCCGCGCCTCATCCTTCTCGATGACCGCGTCCATGCGGTCAAGATTCATATTGGTCTGGATGGCGCTGCCGTCCGCGCCGACATTCACGACAAACACGCCCGTCAACTCCGGCCAGATGGCGGAGAAGCGATGTGAGGCCGTGCTGGTCTGGCCAACCATATGGGTCATTGCGTCATAGGTTACGAGCACGATTGCCGTGCCCTCGTGCTTGGCCTCCATCACAGCGACGTTGCTGTTCAGCGCGTTCGGCGTGATGGTCACGACGTCGCTGGCATTGCCGTTCACATCGATGACCTGATAGTGCATCTCCGGCAGCGCGACCTTGGCGTTCATAAAGCTTTCGATCGCAAACCAGTTGCGGAAGGAGTTGAGCTCGAACGTATCGCCAACGGCCATGTTCTTGTAGCCCTTGGTGTTGATGTTCAGGTAAATGCCCGCGCGGTCATAGATGTTGTTTTCAAAATGATAGATCGTGCTCTTGTTGAAATCACCGGTCAGGCCGAGATCCTCTTCCGTGACCGTGTACGCTGCGTCGGCGCTCAGTCTGATGTAGTTCCAGTATGTTGCACCCTGCGGATGGCGGACACGGTAGAAGTAATCCGTGTTCTTGTCGAGATGGAACGTGGCCGTGCCGTCCTCGACGGAACGCGCGAACGGCTCAAGGAAGCTGAACACATAGTATTTTGCGAGCGTACCGGCGTCGATGGTCGAGCCCTTCGGCGCTGTGACCGTGACCGTGACGAATTCCTTGCAGGTCAGGCTGAGGCTGTCGTTCATCGTCGGGGTCTTGGAAGCGGTAGCCGGGTTGTAGTTCGGATGCGTTTCCGCGTTCGGCGTGGCTGTCACGCTGACCGTATCGCCCACGACAAACAGGCAGCTCATGTAAGTGCTTTCCCAAGACTGACCTTTACCGTTTACGGTATAGCCGAACGCTGCCTTGCGCTCCGCACCGGAAGCATCGGTGACGCGCAGCGAGAGGGTATAGTCTGTGTCCTTGACCCACTTGCTGGGGCTGACGGAGATCTGGTACATCCGCTGCAGCTTGAAGTTGTTGTTCTCACTGCTGACGTTGATGGACACGCCGCCGTTGCAGTCGCCGTTTGCGTCGTAACCGTCGGCCCAGTAAGCGCCGGGCGCAAGGTCGATGGTATACGCGCCGTCTGCGGCTTCCTTCGCGGCCAGCAGATCGTCCGCGCCCTTCACGCCGTCCATGTAGGTATACAGCTTCAGGGACTTGACCTGTGCGTCGTGCATACCGGACAGTGTGACGCTGACATCGCCCTCTGCTGCCAGAACGCCTGCGGGCAGCAGGCTCAGCAGCATCACAAACACGAGCAGCAGACTCAGAATTCGTTTCTTCATACATTTTTCCTCCAGAATAAAATATCTATCGTGAGCCCCTTATTCCAATGTAGGGGCGGAAACAGGGAGCGCAGACGGCTTTTGGAGAAACGAAAACCCGCCATTTTTCAAAATGGCGGGCGGATCTCCGTAGAAACAAAAAAAACGCTGCTTTTCTTGTGAGGAAAAACGGCGCACATGTCCCGAATGCTACAGGCAGAGCTCGTCCCACGCATTCATCCTTTTCGCCGCAATATGCGGCGCTGACAGCAGTTCTTCTGACTTGCACTTTGGAAACAGAATCTCTGTTTCCGCGCCCGTTTCCTGTCTTCTCGCGGTTCAATCCGCAATGACTGGCTTTCGCCCAGACAGCTTTTTGCTGCTTCGGAACGGTCTTGTGCGCACAGCTCCGGTCGAGTGGTTTTCCCTTTCTCTTACGCCAAAGCCTGCCCAGCGGCATGCCTCGGTTACTGTACATCGGATGGCAATATGAAATTGTGCGTCAGTTGACGCTGGAAAAAGCAAAATCTTGTGCTTTTCCGTCTGCTACTATACACGATATGGGCGTAATTTGCAAGCGATTTGAAAAAAATATGCCGCATTTGTTCCAGCCTCTTGAAAAAAGCTGAAGCTTGTGTCAAAATAAAAAAACCGCTGCGGCGGCTTTTCAGCAGGATGCTGGTTAGATAAAACTAACTGGCAGATACGGAGGAATCCATGAAATACCATATTTGAAAAAACACCGTGCAGGAAACACTCGTTATTCCGCTCTACGGGCGGAAAATGTGCTCGGAATTATATCCGAATCTCTACCGTGACGAGACGGCCCTGCGCCTGATCAATCAGATCGATTACGATTTTTCACTTCTGTCCAAAAAATCAAAGAGCCTCATGCAGCAGTTCGGCTTTCTGGAGGCCGCCATGCGCCAAAACGACCTTGCGTGGGAGGTGCGGGACTATCTGCGCCGGCATCCGAACGCAGCGGTTGTCAACCTCGGCTGCGGACTGGACGATACGGGCCGCAGCTGCGATAACGGAACGTGTAAAATCTACAATCTAGACTTTTCCGGCGTGATTGCCGTGCGCGACGCACTCCTGCCCGCAGGGGATCAGGAGGAAAACATCGCCTGCGACCTGAACGACACATTGTGGTTCCGCCGCATCGACGCGTCGGGCGGCGCGGTATTCTTTGCCGCGGGCGTATTCTACTATTTCCTGACGGAGCAGGTCAGAGCGCTCGTACAGGCCATGACGAAAGCGTTCCCCGGCAGCAGGCTGGTCTTCGACGCGGCAAATCAAAAAGGCGGTGCGCCTGATGCTCAAAACTTGGATCAAAACCGCTGAAATTCAGGATGTCGGCGCATATTTCGCTGTTTCCGATGCGAAAAAGGAACTTTCCGGCTGGTCGCCGCGCCTGCGCGTGTCGAGCCGGGGCTATATGCTGGGCTATCAGAGTCTGGATGACCCGTCGGTTCCCGGCTTTTATCGGTTTCTTGCAAAAGTCGGCGACGGCATGATGCGCATGCAGATCGTTCAGCTGGAATTTGCGGAAGGAGAGAAGAAGCTATGAAATATGCAGGGATGCCCATGGGGATGTGGGCGCTGTTCGCCGGTTCGTTCCGGAGGGAACTGACCGCCATTTTCGGCTATGATGCGGCTGCGGCCAAAGAAATTACGAAAAACGCAAAGCCGCGCTACCGGAAGATCATTGCCGGTCTGCCGGAATTTGAAAAGGCTGACCGCTTCAAAATGAACATCGTGAACTGTGCGATGCTGTGCGCGTTCGTCCTCAGCATGCCGCAGCGCCCGGACGGGCAGCGTCTGACGGATTACTATGCAA
>JABLTM010039420.1_pt1 | contig 14869 bp, 9 predicted proteins | sample 7160121 | NCBI WGS metagenome assembly JABLTM01 (sample SAMN14651224, study PRJNA627086) | human gut metagenome | isolation source: feces | host: Homo sapiens
ATTCGTGGTAAAATGAGTGTTTTTCTATACTTCGAAATGCTTGAAAGTGTAATATTTATAGGGATAATCAAAAATCAGATATAAAGTTTCACATGAAATTATCATTCAATTTTTCCATAGAAACTGCGTCCGCAACATTTTTCAACATATTAATCATCTGTTCCGTTGCTGCTCCGGAAACTAATTGTTCCAATGGAATAAACTTTTCCTGTCCTATTTGGGGATTTTTTGTACCTACAATTCCTAAGACTTCACACTTCTGGTAAATTCCTTTCACAATTTCCACATTTTGTAGTTGATCATAATCATAAGAAATCACTTGAATATCCATTTCTTTTGGAATACTGTTTTCAATCAACAGACGAATCTGCTCCGCCGTTCCTGTGCCGGTAATGCAACAAGTTAAAATAGTTTTTTGTTTTTGTATTTGAGGATATATGATTTTATACTCCGTTTCATTCTCCTCTTCAAGAATCCGAACAATATCTTCTAATTTCTCTTCCTTTTGAATCAATTCTCCTGCCATAATTGCCATTTGTGTTGAAATATTATTCATTACAACGAGCGGTGATTTTAAATTTTCTTCAAAAGATCGATAAATTTCCCTTAAAGAACCCATATCAACCATTAAAATAATTCCATGGCTGACATCATTTTTTTCTACATACTCTTTCATCCATTGCACGACGTCGGATACATTTTTCTCAATTGGCATATCCACAGATTCAAAAATATTTTCATCCAATATTCGGTTAGCAACATCTGCAACACTGCTTGCTGTCGCATATCCATGGGCTAAAATTACTGCTCTTGGTCTTTTCCTGGAAAGGGAAACATTTAAAAGACTTCGAATATAAATTGTCAATGGAATTAAATCTTCTTGTGTTGACACAATATCCATTTTAGAAGACAGCATATTAAGAATCCGCTTTGCAATATGAATTTCCTTCGGATACTCTTCTAATATATACTGCATCAATTCATTGGGAATGAAAATATTTTGTTTCCGAAAGTGTTGATTCATACAGAAAAAATACGCCGTAATCGCATGGAGACTATTTCCTCCAAACTGAACATTACAACTGTACTCTACATATCGAAACGCTTCCTGCACGCTGTTTACAATATATTTACGCATAGTATTTTCATTTTCAGAATTCTGATTATAAATCAAACAATCCAATACATCATTAACTGTGTGCATGCATCGTTTTTCAAACTGTTCCTTTGCATAATTCTGACTGCGAAATTCTCCAAAAATAGCAATCAATTTTTCAAACAGTTCTTGATGATAATCTTTTCCGTTCTTATCTCCAGATAATATTTCCTGTATTGGGGCGTTCGGATAAATTTCTACTGTATCATAATTTCCAATTTTATTTTCCGCTTTCTCTGCAATCCCCTTTAACACATCTTCCGGAAGATGCTCCAAATGTATATCAATTTCATTTTTTCGTTTCTCTTTTGCATATGCAGTTGCACAAATAAATTTTATTTTATTCTCTAAATCTCCAATATTTCCTTGATAAAGATGATTTAACAACGCTTCAATTACATTACCAGACACTTTCATCTTCTTATCCAACACCTTACTTTCTTCTATAAAGAAATGGCAAATAAACTGCAAACGTTCTTGCTCTCCTCTCTCTCTCAAAGAAGGTATCTGTACAACAATAGGTATTCTTCTTAAAAATGTATCTAGAAAATTTGATTCCAAATTTTCTGTGGTAGCCATGACCATCCGCACTTTTGCTTTATGCCATCCTTCACTTTCTCCCATTCTTCGAAAAATTCCTTGATCCAGAAAGACAAACAGCTTTTCTTGACTTTCACTGTTTAATCGATGCACCTCATCTAGAAATAACATTCCACCGTCTGCTGCCTCCAACAATCCCTTGGTTGTTGCATAAGCTCCAGTAAAAGCTCCCTTAACGTACCCGAACAAATTACTGGACAATAATTCAATATTATTTACGTACTGAGCACAGTTCATAATTATAAAAGGAGCATCCGGCTTAAGAATTCCTTCTTGCACTGCAAATTCATAAATTTTTCTTGCCATAAAACTTTTCCCTGATCCGGTCGGCCCGTGAAGAAACACTGGAAGACTGGTATTGGGATAAAAAATAGAAGTTTTCATCTGTTCAATTGGTTTTTTTAAACTTCCATTAGAACCAATCAGATTTTGAAAAACATCCTGTTCTTCTACAAAATTTATTTCCTGTTTTTCTTCCTTTTGGATGCCATTTTTCCGCTTATTTTCATCTAAGAGGTCATTCACACTAGCATAAACATCCTTTGACACTGTAAAAAAATTTTTTTCAAATACTTTTTTATCTAGAAAGCGAACCGGTCTTGTATTAATTTTAAAAAATGTTTTTCCAATTTCTTGATTCAGATAATAGCTGACTGTATTTCTTTTTACTTGAAAATATCCGGCAATTGCTTCCGCTGTCAGCACAGTATCTAATTCTTCCAAGCTAATTTTTGCTGTATTTTCTTTTACATATTGAATAATGGAATCTTTCAGCAACTTTCTCTCTCCTTTTCTCATTTTTGTATTATTATTATATATACAATACTTTTCATCTGCAACCCTCTAAATTTTCACACTAACACTTGGCATCATTCTTGCTTTATAAAAAAATATCATTTAAATTGAACTATTTTTAATAACGAGGTGTATAAAAAATGAAGAAAAAACTTTTAATTGCAACACACAGTGTATTTGCTGATGGAATCAAAAATGCTATGGAACTTGTAACTGGAGAACAAAATTCTGTTTCTACTTTATGTGCATATACCAATGACATGACAGAGGTAGAAACTCCTATCAAAGAAATTATTGATGCGTTATGTGATGACGAAGAATTAATTGTAACAACAGATATTTTCGGCGGAAGCGTCAATAATGAATTTATGAAATATCTTTCAAAATCAAATATTCACCTGATTGCTGGAGTAAATCTTCCCTTACTTTTTGAACTAATTATGAATCTTGAATCGGAAAACACAGTTCAAATGATTGAAAATGCAATACAAAATGCCAAAGAACAATTGCAATACTGTAATCCTTTAATACAATGTTCTATTACAGAAGAAAACTTTTAGTAAGATTTGGAGTGTGATGAAATGAATTTCAGCCCTAAAACTACTTTAGTGCAAACCCAAACATTATCTCAAACACAACTACAGTCTTTAAAAATACTGTCTTTGGATAATTTTGAGTTAAATAACTTCCTTCAAAATGAATATATTGAAAATCCTTTGCTAGATTATAATGAAAATTCAAATCTTCCTTCATGGAATCAATATGTTTCCTATTCCTCCGCTAAAGAAGACGAGGATATTTACAAAGAAATCCCTGACTTTTCGGAGAATGGAATCAAAGAATTCCTTCTGGATCAGTTAAACCAAAGAAATTTTTCAGATTTACAGTGGACAGCAATGCAGACCATGATTGACTGTCTAGATGACTGTGGTTATTTTAAATTGTCGTTAAAGGATTTCAGTCAATGGTTTGGTATTGATATATCTACTGTAAAATACTGCTTGGACATACTATCCTCTTTGGAACCATTAGGGATTTTTTCAAAAGATCTTCCACACTGTCTTTTACGTCAGTTAGAAGCAAGGCAGGAACTGACACCGGAACTCAATCAAATCATCCGTTATCATCTGGATGACATTGCTGCTGGAAAAATTAATACTATCACACAAAAACTTTCTATGTCTACACAGGATGTCCGAAAATGTATTGCAAAAATCAGAGAATTAAATCCACGCCCAATCTCTGGATTTCTTACTAATTCCACAGATTATATTGTGCCAGATATTCTTATAGATTATCAAGACAGCAGTTGGATTATTAGATTAAACGATCAGTGGATTGGAAATTATTCCCTCTGTGACTATTATTTAAATATGATGCATACTTCGCAGAGTCCGGATTTAAAAGAATATTTCCGTAAAAAATACAATCGTGTGCAATTGATTATGCATAGTATTGAACAACGCCGAGAAACAATCTTAAAAATTACATCTGCTGTTTTAGAGCGCCAAAAAGACTATTTTACTGGAAATAGCACATTAAAACCTATGACACTTGCCGATATCGCTTCTGATATTTCGATGCACACATCCACCATCAGCCGTGGAATCAAAAATAAATATCTCCAATACCCTTTTGGAGTGGTTTATTTGAAAGATTTATTCACATCTTCTGCTGGAAAAAAGGATAACAACAGCCCAATTACCGTAAAAAAACAATTGAAGGCTATAATCGCTTCTGAAAACCCTAACAAACCCTACAGTGATTCGACATTATCAAATTTATTAAAACAAAAAGGAATCAAAATTTCCAGACGTACTGTCGCAAAATATAGAGAAGAGATAGGAATTAAAAGTACATATAACCGAAAAATATATAACGAATAGAAAGGCCGCATCTGGAATCCGCAATGCAGAAATGGTACGAGAAATGATAAACGCTGGAGTAGACCAATTCGGAATCAGTCATTCCAGCGTCATGAAAATCATTTTGGAATTAGCTGCAATTGAAAAATCATCGTAATCTTTCTAATATTACTGCTATGTTACGAAACTGTATTCACAGCATTTCCGATACCGTAGCAACATGATGCCTTCATCCTTGCTACGGTAACATCACAATTATCATTGCTTTTGATAATTTCAGTCAATTTTTCTAAATAGCCTACTGCATCCAATTGGGAACTTCCAACATATTCTGACTACCTGAGTACAGAATACAATCCTATGTCAACAAAAAACAGTTAACACTAGACGATCTTTGTCTCATATAAAAAATTTTCAAAGAACCTCTTAATCACGTACTTTTATGTGTACTTCTCTTAATTGCTGTTCTGTAATCTCGCTTGGGGCTCCGTACATTAAATCCTGTGCAGTTCCGCTCATTGGGAAATCATTGATATAGCAGAAGCGGTATGCATTTTTCTCCAGTAAATCCAAACGGCTTCCCAGTTCATCTCTGATCTGCCCCGCATAGATGTAGGCTGCCTTTTCCGGCGCTGCCGATCTTGCGTCTGTCGTATATTTCTGAGCAACATTGTATTTTAATACATCTGCTCCAAAGGTTGATCCTGCCCCCTGTTTTGTACCGCTTCCAACTTCCTCATTGTCAAAGACACTGCACATCGTCACATAATCCTTAGAGCTTCACGATTTATTAATCGTTAAAGCGACAACCCCTTATTTTTATGCATAAAAAATCCCCTCTGTGATTGCTCACAAAGGGGATTTTGATTTATTAGATTAAGATCATCTAAACAATAGGTAATGCCTATTTATCAGACATTTCTTTTAATCTGTTGTATTTAGCTTCTGCGTTTGCTTTAGCTTCTGCGAACAGTGCTTTAGCTCTTTCAGGGTTCTGACGAGATAATGCATTGTAACGAACTTCTCCCATGATGAAGTCTTCGTATTCTGTTGTAGGAGCTTTAGAATCTAAGTGGAATGGATTCTTTCCTTCAGCAGCTAATGTTGGGTTGAATCTGAACAGATTCCAGTATCCAGAAGTAACAGCTTTCTTTTCTTCTGTCTGAGCAATCTTCATTCCACCCTTGATACCATGGTTGATACATGGAGCGTATCCGATTACTAATGATGGTCCTGGATAAGCTTCAGCTTCAGCGATTGCTTTAACTGTCTGGTTGTAATCAGCACCCATAGCGATCTGTGCTACATATACATATCCGTAGCTCATTGCGATTGCTGCAAGGTCTTTCTTCTTAGTTCCTTTACCAGCTGCCTGGAACTGAGCGATTGCTCCTAAGTTTGTAGACTTAGATGCCTGTCCACCTGTGTTAGAGTAAACTTCTGTATCGAATACGAATACGTTTACGTCTTCTCCAGATGCTAATACATGGTCAACACCACCGAATCCGATGTCGTATGCCCATCCGTCACCACCGAAGATCCACTGAGATTTCTTAGATAAGAATTCTTTCTTAGCTAAGATTTCTTTAGCAGCGTCACATCCGCAAGCTTCTAATGCTGCAACTAATTTATCTGTAGCTGCTCCGTTCTTGCTTCCGTCTGCATATGTGTCTAAGTATTCAGCTGCTGCTGCTTTCACATCTGCGTTATCTGTAGATTCAGCTAATGCAACAACTTTTTCTTTTGTCTGTTCTCTTAATGTGTTCTGTCCTGTGAACATACCTAAACCAAACTCTGCGTTGTCTTCGAACAGTGAGTTAGCCCAAGCTGGTCCCTGTCCTTTAGCGTTTGTTGTGTATGGTGTAGCAGGTGCAGATCCACCCCAGATAGAAGAACATCCTGTTGCGTTTGCGATGTACATTCTTTCACCGAATAACTGAGTGATCAGTTTAGCGTAAGGTGTTTCACCACAACCAGCACATGCTCCTGAGAACTCAAGCATTGGCTGTCTGAACTGGCTTCCTTTAACGGAATCAGCTTTGAACTTAGCAAGTACTTCTTCTTTAGCTGGTAATTTCTGACCATAGTCATAAACTTCCTGCTGATCTCTCTGAGAATCTAATCCAGCCATTGTAAGAGCTTTTTCACCCTTCTTACCTGGACAAATGTTTACACAAGATCCGCATCCTAAACAATCAAGAACTGTAACTGTCATAGCGAATTTGTATCCTGGCATTCCAGTCATATCAGCTGTCTTAGTAGCTGCTGGAGCTGCTTTAGCTTCTTCTTCTGTCATAGCTACTGGACGGATTGTTGCATGAGGACATACATAAGCACAGAAGTTACACTGGATACAGTTATCTGGATTCCAAGAAGGAACGTCTACTGCTACTCCACGTTTTTCGAATGCAGATGCACCTAAAGGCATATGTCCATCTACGTAAGGTACTAAATCGCTAACTTTAAGAGCGTTACCTTCCTGTCCATTAACGTAGTTCTGTACGTTGTTGATGTAATCAACAAGAGGTTTGTTATCTCCCTTAGCTTCAACGAATAAGCTTTCTGCTTCAGCGTCAGCCCATTCAGCTGGAACTGGTACTTCAACGATAGCTTTTGCACCAGCGTCGATCGCATCGTGGTTCATCTTAACGATAGCTTCACCCTTCTTGCTGTAAGAAGCTGTTGCAGCGTCTTTCATGTATTTGATCGCATCTTCTTCAGGGATGATTCCTGATAATTTAAAGAATGCAGACTGTAATACAGTATTGATACGTCCACCAAGTCCGATTTCTTTACCGATCTTGATACCATCAATGATATAGAACTTAATGTTGTGTTTAGCTAAGTAAGCTTTTACCTGTCCTGGAAGATGTTCTCCAACTTCTTCTGGAGTCCAGCTGCAGTTTAACAGGAATGTTCCACCGTCTTTTAAGTCCTGAACCATGTTATATTTTGTTAAATATGGTGCACAATGGCAAGCAACAAAGTCAGCTTTGTTGATCAGGTATGTTGATTTGATTGGGTCATCTCCGAAACGTAAGTGGGACATTGTAACACCACCGGATTTCTTAGAGTCATAATCAAAGTATGCCTGAGCATATTTGTCTGTATGGTCACCAATGATCTTGATAGAGTTCTTGTTAGCACCAACAGTACCGTCGGCTCCAAGTCCCCAGAATTTACATGCTACGATGCTGTCTGGAGCTGTAACTGGAGTTTCTCCTCTTTCAAGAGATAAGTTTGTAACATCATCCACGATAGATAATGTGAATTCATTTTTATCAACGTTTTCGAATGTAGCGATGATATCAGCTGGTGTAGTATCTTTAGAACCTAATCCATAACGTCCACCATTGATTGTGCAGCTTTCGAATTTTGTTCCTCTTAATGCGTTAACAACATCAAGGTATAATGGTTCTCTTGCTCCAGGCTCTTTAGATCTGTCTAATACGTTGATAACTTTTGCTGTATCAGGGATTGCTTCTACTAATTTCTCAGCAACGAATGGTCTGTAAAGACGAACTTTAACAACACCGACTTTTTTACCCTGTTTCATTAAGTAATCGATTGTTTCGTCGATTGTTTCACAAACAGATCCCATAGCGATGATTACGCTCTCAGCGTCTTCAGCTCCATAGTAGTTGAATAATTTATAATCTGTTCCGATCTTAGCGTTAACCTGATTCATGTAATCTTCAACGATTGCAGGGAAAGCATTATATGTTGAGTTAGCTGCTTCTCTTGCCTGGAAGAAGATGTCTGGGTTCTGAGCTGATCCACGAAGAACTGGATGTTCTGGGTTTAAGCACTCAGCTCTGAATTTGTCGATTGCTTCATAATCAACCATATCTGCAAGATCATCATAATCCCACATTTCGATTTTCTGAATTTCATGAGATGTTCTAAATCCATCGAAGAAATGTAATACAGGAACACGTCCTTTAATTGTTGCTAAATGAGCTACTGCTCCTAAGTCCATAACTTCCTGAACACTAGAGCTGCAAAGCATTGCGAAACCTGTCTGACGACATGCATAAACGTCAGAGTGGTCACCAAAGATGTTCAGTGCGTGAGATGCAAGTGCACGAGCAGATACATCAAATACGCAAGGCATCTGTTCACCAGCGATCTTATACATGTTAGGGATCATTAATAACAGACCCTGAGATGCTGTATAAGTAGTTGTTAATGCACCAGCTGCTAAAGAACCATGTACAGTTCCTGCTGCTCCTCCTTCAGACTGCATTTCAACTAATTTTACAGGATGTCCGAAAATATTTTTCTTTCCCTGTGTTGCCCACTGGTCAGTTGACTCTGCCATTGGTGAGGATGGTGTAATAGGATAAATTGCTGCAGCTTCTGTAAAAGCATATGATACGTGTGCAGCGGCTGTGTTACCATCCATGGTTTTCATTTTTCTTGCCATGTTCTCTTCCTCCTAAAAAATCTCGTGTGAATACATTCACACATTGTTAATCTCTACGTCCACCTAGCATATGGGCGTAGAAAATATCACTACAACTTTCACAAGTTGCTTAAAACATAAACAAAGCTGTATACATATAACTTTTGTATACAGCTTTATTCTACATTATTTGCACAAGTTTTTAAAGAGATTTTTATGTATTTTTAGGTATTTTTTTTTGTACGCCAAAAAAATAACAATCTTTTTGAATCCTTAGTAAAATACTCAAGATTTTGAATTCGTTGTATTTGTGCTATTTGTACTATTTTTATCTTTTGTGCTTGTGCTTTTCGCATTCTTATGTTCATCGAATGTTTTTGTGAAAACATGGGTTCCTTTTTTGCTTCCGTCAGTTCTATAATATAGGTAATCATGTTTCTTTGGATGCATCGCAGCCTTGATCGCCGTGTCTGACGGATTACAGATCGGTCCTGCTGGCAACCCTTTCATAACGTAAGTATTATACACCGTTTTCACTTTCAGATCTTTATAATAAACTTTCTTCGCATTATATAATCCATTTGTTGTGGTATACAAAACGGTCGGATCGATCTGAAGTCTCATTTTCGCTGCAAGGCGATTCTCAATGACTCCTGCGATCATCGGACGTTCTGACATATTGCTTGCTTCACGTTCGATCATTGATGCGATCGTCATGATCTCTGCCATAGAACGCTTTCCTTTATAAGACTTCGCAAGTGCTGAATATTTCTTATCGAAATTATCAAGCATCTTCTGGATCAGATCTTCTGGTTTGGAACTTTTGTAAATCTTATAAGTATCCGGATACAGATAACCTTCTAATTTGTACTTTGTTCCCTTCTTTGGGTCAATGTCTTTAATAAAATCGTTTTTATACTGATTTGTATTCTTCGCAGCCTTTATAAATTCATCTGCTTTAAAGACTCCCTGTTTCTCTAGTCGTTTTGCTATCATATCAATGGAATATCCTTCCGGGATCATGACTGTGACGACTCTTCTTGCCTCTGCAAGTTTTCTGGCCTCTTCTGCTTTCTGCTGCCTGTAAGCCATATATTTTCTTCCAGCAAATATACCTCCTGCCACAATGATCACTAGTAAAATGATGACTCCAATGACAAATGGAGCTTTGGAACGATTTCTTCTTCCACGTCTGCGCCCCCTTCTGCGCCTTCTGGAATTATGATCAAAATCTAAATATAAATCCATGATGTCCTCCCAAATTTTTATTATCGTATGATTTTAAAATCATACTGTGTTCCTATGCTATTATACTCGCATTTTGTAGAAATAAAAGCTTTTTCATTAAATTTTGTTCATATTCTTAACTTTTTTGTAATTTTTGTGTAAAAATATGCATATTTTGGATTGTAACTCTTCTGGTCAAACTGCTGTACTTTTTTTAGTATTTCCATTATAATCAAAGCATAGCCGTAAACGGCAAAAGATTATAAAATATAGAAAGGAATTTCATATTATGGCAAATCCAATTGTAACGATCACTATGGAAAATGGTGATGTAATGAAAGCAGAATTATATCCGGAGATCGCTCCGATCACTGTTGAGAACTTTGTAAATCTTGTAAAAGACGGTTTCTATGATGGTTTAACTTTCCATCGTATCATCAACGGATTTATGATCCAGGGTGGATGCCCATTAGGTACAGGAACAGGTGGTCCTGGACATACGATCAAAGGAGAGTTCAGCCAGAACGGTGTGATCAACAACTTAAAACACACTCCTGGTGTTTTATCCATGGCTCGTTCTATGATGCCTGATTCTGCCGGATCACAGTTCTTTATCATGCACAAAGCTGCTCCACATTTAGATGGACAGTACGCAGCATTTGGTAAGATCATCGAAGGAATGGATGTTGTAAATAAGATCGCTGAAGTTGCAACAGATTATTCCGATAAACCATTAGAACCACAAATTATGAAGACTGTAACTGTGGAAGAATAGTCAACTATATCCTTACAGCACAGAGCCGGACCATCAATCTTCATTTGTATCCGGCTCTTAATTTTTATAAATATTTAGATGGGGAATGATAATATGAGTGAAAACAACAAACTAATCTTTCTGGATGTCGATGCGACTTTATACAGTAAAGAACAGCGTCTGGTTCCAGAATCTACGATCAAAGCAGTCCATGAAGCACAAGAAAATGGTCATAAAGTTCTGATCAACACTGGACGACCTCTTGTTTATTTTGAAAAAGAGATTCTCGATATTGGCTGCGACGGTTATCTTTGTTCTAACGGAGTTCACATCCTTCTTGATGGCGAAACGATCTATCACAAAACAGTTCCTGAAACAGTGGTCGAACAGATCAAACGGATTTGCGAAGAAAACAATATCTATGGAACCTTTGAAGGAGAAAAATGTTCTTATTTCCGCGATCATAACGTTGACTTTCATCCACATTATGGATTTATGATCACTGCTTTTGACCTTGCTCCTTATATGGCGCATGAGTTTACATGGGATCATGTTGAAAATCCTGATAAAGCCATTGTATTTACAGGCCCTGGGAGCAATACTTCTGGTTTTGTAGATGCTCTTGACAGTATTTCTGATGCCATGGATTATATTCGAATTGATGATACCCAGTATGAGATTTTATTAAAAGATCATGATAAAGGAACTGGTCTTACATATGTCGCTGATCATCTCAATATCTCTACAGATGACTGCTACGCATTTGGAGATAGTAATAACGATATCTCCATGTTTAAAGCTGCTGGCCATGGAATTGCTATGGGAAATGCCTGTGATGAGTTAAAAGAAATTGCGGAATATGTTACAGATTCTGTAAATGATGATGGGATTTATCATGCATTTAAACATTATCATTTGATTTAATATAAGAGGGGTATTGCAAGTTTTTGTTACTACTTTTGCAATTTAGAAGAAAAGCAGCTAGAAATCTTAAATTTTGATTTCTAACTGCTTTTTCTTTCAATAAATATCAGAGATTACTTTACTATTTAATTTTAATTGTAACCGTCTTGCTCTTTCCGCTTCCATCCACTGCTCTTGCTGTGATCTTCACGGATTTTTTCTTTCCAGCTTTGTATGTTGTTACAGTTCCTTTGGAAGAAACTTTTGCATATTTTGTATTGCTGCTTGACCATTTTAAAGTTCTATTTGCCCCTGAAGATGCGCTTGTTTTTCCTTTCAGATATAACTTCTTACCAGCTTTTACTGATTTAACTCCGGAAATGTAGACTTTCTTTACGATACCTTTCTTGATATAGATCTTATATGACGCTTTCTTACCACTTCCGTCTTTGGCTGTCGCTGTGATCGTTACTGTTTTTCCACCCATTTTCTTCTTCGTTGTAACGACACCGCTGCTGCTGACTGTTGCAACTTTTGTATTGCTTGATTTCCATGTAACACCTTTATTGTATGCGTTGGATGGTGTTACGGCCGCCTTTAATGTTACTTTCTTACCAGTTGCGATCTTGTTAGATGTTGTTGTTGTGATCGTGATCTTGCTGACTTTGATATTTTCTACTGTTACGATGCAGTACATTACATTTCCGTCAGATGTTATTGCCGTAATAATTGCTTTTCCTGCAGCCTTAGCTGTTAATTTACCTGCTGCATCAACTGTTACAACCGCTTCGTTGGAAGATGTCCATTTTACTGTTCCGATTGAAGCTGTTGCATAATCAGGTAAATATGTAATCTTCAGCTGTTCTGTCTTGCCTGGATTTAATGTTACAAATGTTTTGTTTAATACAACCGCCTGTGTAGGAATCTTACCTGTTTCGTCTGTTGTGTAAACTTTGATCGTTTTTGTTGTTGTTCCAGCTTTTAATGTCAGTGTTGCCATCTGACCTTTTGTTCCGGCTTTGATCTTATCGCCAACAGTTACTGCATTTGAAGAGGATGTAATCGTACATACTTCTTTACTATCTACGAATACACCTTTTGTAAACTGCTGTATTGTTAATTCCTGTCCTTCTTTTAGATACAGGCTGTCGCTTAAGAATGACATTCTTGTCGCTGTGCTTGCTGTTGTTGGCAGATATAATGATTCTAACTGTGCTTTCAGATCATTTAATGCTGTAAAATCTGTCACAGATGTTCCTCTTAGATAGAGTGTCTTTAACTGTTTTAAATTCTTTATGAAACTGATGTCTGTGATGTTTTTGTTGTTTTCGAGGTCGATCTTTGTGCAATTAACTGCTTCGGATAAACCTGCTAAATCTGCATTCGTCAGATCTTTATTTTCTAAATTTATAGATTTTACATTTTTGATCTCTTCTGTTGAGATCATTCCATCATTATTTGCATCTGCCTCTAATGCATCGTATACTTTGTAGCTTGTCAATGGAATGATATCTTTTCCTACGGCTGCTACCTGAATCTCAATCGTTGCTGTATATGTCTTTCCTGCTCTTACTACTACCGCTTCTACCGTTGCTTTTCCTGCTGCTTTTGGTTCCAGATAGTATGTCTTTGTTCCATCCTGTGCTGTTTCTGTGCGGATATTTAAGATCTTTGTATCTTTTGATGTGATCGTTACTACATCATCTTTTTCCAGATTATTTAACTTGATCTGTTTCTTAAATGCTCCTACACTTACATTTGGATCATTTTTATCAAACTCTGGTGTTGTTGCACTTTTGGCTGTCACATTTACTGGAATCGTTGCAGATACTGTTGGTGTTGTTGTACTCTCAACTTTTAAATTCGTCGTTCCTGCTTCTGCTGTATCCACTGCTTCCAGACTTATGGATCCATCTGACTGAACCTGGATTGATTTTAATTTTGCTGTTGTTCCTGCTGCTACTTCCTCAGAATACTTAACATCTTTGCATCCTTTTAAAATTCCTTTTGGAAGGATAGGATCATTTGTTTTGGCTCCTTTTTCTACTGTGATCGGATCTTTCTTGATCAACGCAATTCTGTCTGCTGTGGAAACCTTTGTACCTTCCAGATTGATTTCCTTTAGATTCGTCATAGATTTTAATGCATCAATCTTACTTACATTTGTATTCTTGCTTAAATCTAATTTTTCACAACCAGTTGCATACTGAAGATATGCTACTTCTGTATCTGTCAGACCTTTGTCAGAAAGATTGATCTCTGTCTTCGCTGCTAAGTCTGCTTTAGTAAGTTCACCTTCTTCCTTTCCACTAAATACCTGATACATTGTTTGTGAGGTAAATGGAATAACATTATCATCTTTGCTTAAATTAAATTCAAGCTGAGCACTTACTCCATCTAATGGCTTTTTATTCTTTTCAAATGTTGCTATTACAGTAACTTTTCCGCTGTCTTTTAATGCGATCGGCATATACTTCACAACTTCTGTTCCATCTGCTTGTTTAAAAGTCTTTTGTTCAATCTTTAATGCTGTTTGATCAGAAATATTGAAGTTGACTTTATCGAAATCTTTTGCCTGCGTTCCCTGGAATTCATAATACTTGAAATTTCCTACTGTTACATTCTGGGATTCTGCTGCAAATGAAATCCCACTTGTAACTGTTGGTGTGGTTGTACCTTCCTGTATCACCGCTGCCTGATTCCCCTGATCTGCTGTTGCCGCCATTACCGTAAATCCGTTGACCGGTATCATGGATATACTGAGCAGACATGCTAACAGTTTCTTTCTGCTCTTTCCATTTAAGTGTCTGAATACTTTCCATCCTTTTTGCATGAAATTCGTCCTCCTTTTCTTCATGTTTGAATCTGCATATTGCTTTGTTTATTATAACACTTTTTCGTGTAGAATGCATAAAAGAGTGATCGATTTGATCACTCTTTTAGCGCATTTTGGGGATTATTTAATTTTAATCGTTACAGTTGCTTTCTTTCCGCTTCCGTCGGTTGCCATTGCTGTGATCTTCACTGATTTCTTTTTACCAGCTTTTAGTGCTTTGACTTTTCCTGATCCGGATACTGTTGCGTATTTTGTATTGCTGCTAGTCCATTTCAGTTTCTTGTTGGCTCCTTTGGATGCGGTTACTTTGGCTTTCAGACTTAGTGTC
>JABLTM010017571.1_pt1 | contig 14860 bp, 13 predicted proteins | sample 7160121 | NCBI WGS metagenome assembly JABLTM01 (sample SAMN14651224, study PRJNA627086) | human gut metagenome | isolation source: feces | host: Homo sapiens
ATCATTATCTCATCATCATCTACATACCCTTCAAACACAACCCTGCTGATATCTGTATGCTGAAAATACATAAGCCTGTCACCATTCATTCCCTCAGGATATGGACAGGCAGCATAATCAAACAACTGTTTACAGCCATTTATATTTACCTGCAGTGCTCTTGCAACAATCACAAATTTTTTTATGCCACCGCTTACTACTACAATGCTCCCAAGTGGCAGAAAATCAAATTTTTCATTCATATCTTTTCACCTCATACTTTAATAAACTTTTCATACATACAAAAAAGCTGCAGCAACCGGTATTCACCGGTTGTTGCAGCCGAACTGTCATTACTACATGTAACTGTTTTAGACTCTGGCTTTGCGACCCTATGTTTCCATAAGTGTGCCCTTATGGTTAATAATTTTATTGAATTTGCACATTTTTGTCAATATATTTTTCTGGATAAAATGTTAAATTGTCAGCTGCAGCACCATTTTTGCAAATTCTGTTTCATTTACTGCTGATGAGAGAAAATATTAAAAATCCGCTATACTCACCTATCGTATAGCGGATTAATAAAACATTATTCAATTTTCATCTTATTTTTTATTGCTCTAAGCTATTGTGCCATTTGCAATGTCGTTCTTTGCAAATAAATATGTAATAACCGGCATAAGAATGGCTGAAATAATTGCTTTGACAATATTACCAACACCAAGCTGTGCTGTAACGGCATATGTAACCATACTTACAATGAATCCCAGGGCTGCAAATGCAAAAATAAGCACCAAACCAATCTTTTTGTGTGCGAAAAGCAAAATACCGATAGAAACAGTTATGACAATCTGTAGTATAACGCCAATGAAACTCAGTACGACATATATCGAACCTAATCCTAAAGCAGCTCCTACGACTGAAGCACCCAGTGCAACGACAATACCGCCAATTGCTGCAAGAACATTCACCACGAAAATAATCCATAACCATACGGTTAAACCTGTTGAAAGCTTATTGTTTTCCATAATTATCCTCCTTTAGTAATCCCAATTTTATTTCAACATGTTCATTATAATGTACTTGAAAAATATTTCAATAGTCAAAAGGTCTCATTTTGAAACTTTTTACATCCGGGCTAATCAAAAATATCATTGATTTAAATGACAGATGCATTTACAATATAGCTATTATGAAAAAATTATTTGTAAAATATGTCTCACAAAACATACTCGGCATGGTGGGTATGTCATTATATATACTTGCCGACACCTTCTTTATATCAAAGGCGGTCGGCTCAAACGGTATCACCGCGCTCAATCTGGTGCTGCCTGTATACAATTTGATTTTTGCCATAGGCGCAATGATCGGAGTCGGCTCCGCCATCAGATATGTCGTAGAGAAAAATAAGGGCGATACATCCGGCGAGAGCTACTTTTTTCATGCCCTGCTGTGGTGTATTATGATAAGCGTTATATTCATATTGATCGGTATTTTCATCCCGGACAAGCTCGTAGGGCTGCTCGGCGGAGATTCGGCAATTATAAATACCGGTAAAAACTATACACGTATTTTCATGCTTTTTACACCGTTTTTCATGTGCAACTATGTGTGCAACGCTTTCGTAAGAAATGATGGCGCACCATCCATTGCCATGTGCGCCACACTTTTCAGCAGCCTTTTTAATATTGTTTTTGATTACATACTCATGTTCCCGCTTGGACTTGGTATGGAGGGAGCCGCTTTAGCTACCGCTATTTCACCGATTATAGGCATCCTGATATGCTGTATTCATTTCTGCTCAGACAAATGCTCCGTAAAGCTTAAGCCGACGGTTCCATCTGTCAAGAGACTCTTTTACTCCTGCCAGGTTGGTGTTTCTTCCTTTGTTGCTGAGATATCATCAGGTGTCATAACTATTGTCTTCAATATGATTATCCTGAGGCTTGCAGGAAATATCGGTGTGGCAGCATACGGTGTGGTTGCCAATACGTCACTGGTCGCTGTAGCTTTGTTCAACGGAATAGCACAGGGTTCACAGCCTCTTATCAGCGACTATTACGGCAGAGGACTTAGAAAAAATGTAGGTTCGATACTCAGGATGGCTGTCGTTTCATCTCTCTTAATTGCTGCACTGCTCATTTTGTTCATATGCACCTTTGCACCTTTTGTGACATCTGTTTTCAACAGCGAGCACGATGCCAGGCTTGCTTCGTATGCCGAGAGCGGACTGCGCCTTTACTTTACAGGCTTTATTTTTGCCGGAATTAATATAGTAGGTTCTGCTATCCTAAGCGCCGTTGAGTCCGTAAAATATGCATTCGCCGCATCTATCATGCGTGGTTTTATCGCTATAAGCATTTTCGCATTCGCACTTTCAGCCGCCTTTGGCATGACAGGTGTGTGGCTTGCTTTTCCGGCAGCTGAATTTGTGACTATGTTTATTATTGTTAAGGGATTAAGAAAAAACTATTCTAATTGTAATAGATAAATTTTTTTCAAAAATATTCTTTATGTTGGAAATCAAACATACAAGTTGTTTTTATAACGCTATTATTCTATCAGAAACATAAAAAACTACTGATGGAGGAAAAAAATATGTTTTGTTTTCAATGTGAACAAACGGCCGGATGCACCGGCTGTACCGGAAATACAGGTGTCTGCGGAAAAAAGGCAGATACTGCACAGTTACAGGATGAATTGACAGGCGCACTGATTGGTCTGGCGAGAGCTGTCGATGACACATCAGCTGTTTCAAAAAAGACCTGGCAGACCATTATCGAGGGCTTATTTACCACAATTACAAATGTAAGCTTTGATAATGCAGCAATTGAAGATATGATACAAAAGGTCAGAGCAGAAAAAGACTCTCTGGTTGGCGACTGTAATAAATGTCAGTCTCCTTGTGGACGAACTGACGAATATGATATGCAACAACTATGGAATGCTGATGAAGATATCCGTTCCCTGAAGTCACTTATTCTCTTTGGTATTCGCGGAATGGCTGCATATGCCTATCATGCATATGTCCTGAATTTTGAAGATCCCGAGGTAAATCAGTTTTTCTGTGAAGCCTTGTTCAAGATTGGTTACGCAGAAAGCATGGATGAACTGCTTCCAACAGTTCTCAAGGTAGGTGAAATCAATCTAAAGTGCATGGCACTTCTAGACAAGGCAAATACACAAACCTATGGAACACCGGAGCCAACAGATGTTACGCTTACAGTGGAAAAGGGACCTTTTATCGTAGTAACCGGACACGATTTAAAGGACCTGCAGCTTTTGCTTGAACAGACAAATGGAAAGGGAATCAATATCTACACTCATGGTGAAATGCTCCCTGCCCATGCATATCCACTCTTAAAGAAATTCCCTCACTTGAAGGGAAATTTCGGAACAGCATGGCAGAATCAGCAAAAAGAATTTGATCATATTCCTGCTCCTATTCTCTACACCACAAATTGTCTGATGCCTCCAAAAAGCAGCTACATCGACAGAGTGTTCACAACAGAAGTGGTTGCCTTCCCGGGTACTGTTCATATCGATGAACAGAAGGATTTCACTCCTGTTATTGAAAAAGCACTTGAGCTCGGTGGTTACAAGGAGGATCAGACCTTCACAGGCATAAATGGCGGCACACAGGTAACAACCGGTTTTGGTCATTCAGCAATCCTGTCCCATGCGGATACGGTAATAGAGGCCGTAAAATCAGGAGCTATCCGTCATTTCTTCCTGGTTGCCGGCTGTGATGGTGCTAAACCGGGCAGAAATTACTATACAGAATTTGTAAAACAGACGCCTTCTGACAGTATCGTCCTGACTCTGGCATGTGGAAAATTTCGTTTCAACGATCTAAATCTCGGAGAAATTGGTGGTCTTCCGCGACTGATGGATATGGGACAGTGTAATGACGCTTATGGCGCGATACAGGTTGCAATAGCACTTGCGGATGCATTTGGATGTTCAGTAAACGAGCTTCCGCTTTCCTTTGTACTCTCCTGGTATGAACAGAAAGCAGTCTGCATCCTCTTAACATTGTTACATCTTGGTATAAAAAATATCCGTCTCGGTCCTTCTCTACCGGCGTTCCTTTCTCCTAACATTCTGAACTTTCTGGTAGAAAACTATGGGATTGCACCTATTACCACACCGGAGGAAGACATCAAAGTACTGTTGAAACAATAATATGTATCTTTTCCGATGTTCTAATACACTAATAGGGAACTCCAAAAAACACAGGATATAGCGCCTTTGCTATATCCTGTGTTTTAAATTAACTTTAAATAAATTTGTAATCATTAGGGTAATCTAAGCTAATTCTCCCCATACATCTCCGGCCGCCTGTCCCTGAACAGCCCCCAGCTCTTTCTCTCACTCTCCAGCTCATCCAGATCAAAACTGTGGAGTATGAAGCCCTCCGATACTCTGTCCATCTGCTCAACAACCTCTCCGGTCGCATCTGTGATAAACGAAGAACCATAAAATGTCAGTGCAGAGCTCTGGTTTCCGTTTTCTGCACACGGTACAACCTCCTCTGTGCCTATCCTGTTTGCCGCCACTACCGGCATCAGATTGCAGGCTGCATGTCCGGTCATACACCTTCTCCAGTGTGGCATGCTGTCACATTCCAGTATCGGCTCGCTGCCTATGGCTGTAGGGTAAAAAAGTATCTCCGCGCCCTTTAAAGCCATGCCTCTTGCCGTTTCCGGGAACCACTGATCCCAGCATATGCCGACTCCAATGGTTGCATATCTTGTCTTAAAAGCTTTAAAGCCTGTATTTCCCGGTGTGAAGTAAAACTTCTCCTGATAATAATGATCGTCTGGGATATGTGTCTTTCGGTATATTCCAAGCACCTCTCCATCGGCATCTATCACCGCCACTGAATTGAAGAGCTGTCTGCCCTCTCCCGCCTCATAAAAGCTCACAGGAATCACTACGCCAAGCTCCTTTGCAAGTGCCTTCATGCTCTGCCCCGCATCATTTTCAGAAAGCGGCTTTGCATAGTCATAATAATCGTACCGCCTCTCCTGACAGAAATACTGTCTCTCAAATAGCTCCGAAGGAAGTATTATCTGTGCTCCTGCCTCTGCTGCAGCCCTTATAAGCTTTGCTGCTTTTTCAATATTTTCTTTTACGTCACGGCTGCAGCTCATCTGGATTGCAGCAATTGTAACCTCTCTCATACTATTCACCTTTCTCATCCTGTCGTCTCACAATGGGCTTTTCCCCACCTCTGTGAGACCGGAACCGATTACAACCAATTAAATTACTGTGGTATCTGCTGTGTGATACAGTGTATATTTCCCCCGCCGACAATTATGTCGCGCGCATATATCGGATACACTTTTCTTCCCTCAAAAAGGCTTCCGATTGCCTTAAGCGCAGGCTCATCCATCACATCACCAAACTGAGGAATGAGCACACCGCCGTTTGTGATGTAAAAATTCACATAGCTTGCCGCTAAGCGTTCTCCTGCCTCGCGCTCATCCTCACCCTCCTCAAAGGTGAAGCCCGAAAGCTCATATTCTGTGATACACACCGGCTTCTTTGGAATGTAAACCTTGTGAACCTCAATTTTCCGGCCGCTTGCATCAGTTTCATTTTCCAATATTTCAAGGTCCGCTGAGGACATCTTATACTGTGGGTCATCCATGTCATCAGTCCACGCAAGCACCACATGCCCAGGGCTTGTAAATGCACATACGTTGTCGACATGCTCGTTGGTTTCATCATTGTATATTCCATAAGGAATCCAGATAATTTTTTCAGCACCGAGATAATCCTTTAATTTCTGTTCTATTTCAGACTTCGATAATTCCGGATTTCTGCCCTTGCTTAGCAGACAGCTTTCCGTCACTATCACCGTTTTCTCTCCGTCTGTGTGGATGGCTCCACCCTCTAAGACAAACGGATGCGCATCATACATGTCATATCCGGCTTTGTTGCAAAATAAAGCCGCTACTCTGTCATCCTTTGTCCAGTCTGCGTACAGTCCGTCCACCTTGCCGCCCCAGGCATTAAAGCACCAGTCGATTCCCCTGACAGCGCCATCCTCATTTTTCACGAAGGTCGGCCCCACATCTCTGGCCCAGGCATCATCTGACTCCATTTGTATATATTTCACCGGGAAATTTTCCTGATAATTTTTCTGCTTTCTTACAGCTTCCACAACAGACCTTGCATTGTCTATCACATCTGCCTCAGCGAGCACATATGCCTGCTCAGACTCTGCTATTGCACATATCACCTCCGCAAAAGCCTCTCTTGCCCGCCTGGCACCGTAAATCCATGAGCCCGGGCGCTTTGGCCAGATAATGATGGTACCCTTGTGGGGAGCATACTCTGCCGGCATATAAAAGCCGTCTGCTCTAGGACAGTCTGCATTTAAAATCTTCATATTCGAATCTCCTGATAACCTTACAATCGTTATTTTCATCCATTACTGCAATGTCGGGAAGCGGCATGCCGTTAAAGGTATTATTTTTGACCATCGAGTAGATTGCCATATCGCAAAAGCACAGCCTGTCGCCGGTTTTTATCTCTCTGTCAAATGAATAATCCCCTATCACATCACCTGCCAGACAGGTACATGAGGACAATCTGTAGGTATACTTCTTCTCACCCGGCTCGCCACTGTCCATAAGCGGCGGACGGTACGGCATCTCAAGCACATCCGGCATATGGCAGGCTGCGGAGGTATCCAGAATGAGTATCTTTATGCCATTGTTTTCAACTATATCAAGCACCGTTGTCTCCAGATATCCTGCATCAAGCGCAACCGCCTCTCCCGGCTCCAGATAGATTTCCAGGTCGTATTTGTCACGCATATGCATAATGCATTTTTCAAGCCTCTCAATGTCATAGTCTGCCCTTGTGATGTGGTGTCCGCCTCCCATATTGAGCCACTTTAGACCATACAGCAGATCTGCGAATTTCTCCTCTACAGCTGCAAGAGTCGTTTCGAGCGCATCCGAATCCTGTTCGCAGAGCGTGTGAAAATGAAAGCCCTCTATATGTGATAAATCAAGCCCGTTTTTAATAGCCTTATCGAGTGCCTCTCTCGTTATCCCAAGCCTTGAGCCCGGCGCACATGGGTCATATATCTCATGCCCCTCCTGTGTGGAGCACTCAGGGTTTATTCTGAGCCCGACACTTATTTTTTTATCAGCCTTTTCTATTTTATCCCTGTGAAGCAGATACTGCGATACGGAATTAAATACAATATGGTCACATATTTCTACCAGCTCATCCATCTCCTGCGGCAAAAAAGCGGGACAGAATACATGGTTTTCCTTTCCCATTTCTTCATGTGCAAGGCGGGCCTCAAAAAGCCCGCTTGCAGTTGTCCCGCTTAGATATCTGCCGATAAGAGGATATTCATAAAATGCGCTGAATGCCTTCTGTGCCAGAAGAATCCTTGCACCTGTCCTTTGCATGACACCGTTTAATATCAAAAGATTTTCAGTTAATTTTCCCTCGTCTATCACATAACAGGGAGTTCTTAATTCATTTATCTTCATACCGGCCTCCGGACTAATCCATATGTACTGACTCATCCTCAGTCTTGTAGCAATCCACAGGAACCGGATTCTCCACTACCTGCCAAGGCAGTCCGAACTTATTAAGAGCCTCCATGTATGGATCCGGATCCATCTCCTCGAGATTGAACACTCCCGGCTTCTTCCAGAGTCCCTTTACCACCATCATGGCACCAATCATTGCCGGCACACCTGTGGTATAAGAAATCGCCTGCGACTCAACCTCCTTGTAGCACTCCTGATGGTCACATACATTATAGATGTAGATTGATTTTTCTTTGCCATCCTTGACACCTGTAAAAATACATCCGATATTTGTCTTTCCGACTGTACGAGGTCCCAGGGATGCAGGGTCAGGAAGCAGCTCCTTAAGCACCTGTATTGGCACTATTTCCTTTCCGTCCACCATAATCGGGTCTGTCCTTAGCATGCCTACATCCTCAAGACACTTCATATGTGTGAGATAGCTCTGTCCAAAGGTCATGAAGAATCTGATTCTCTTTATTCCCGGAATATTTTTGGCGAGCGACTCAATCTCCTCGTGGTGAAGCAGATACATATCCTTTTCTCCGACCTGGTCAAAATTGTACTGCGCCCTCCACTCCATAGGCTTTGTCTCTACCCAGTGGCCGTCTGTCCAGTATGAGCCGTTCGCAGAAACCTCACGCAGATTTATCTCCGGATTAAAGTTTGTCGCAAACGGATATCCATGGTCCCCGCCATTGCAGTCGAGAATGTCTATAGTATGTATTTCATCAAAATAATGCTTCAGCGCATATGCAGAATAAACAGAGGTCACACCCGGGTCAAATCCGCTTCCAAGAATAGCTGTAAGCCCTGCCTCCTTAAATTTCTCCTGATATGCCCACTGCCATGAATAATCAAAATATGCCGTAAATCCAAGCTCCTTGCAGCGCTTTTCGTAGATTGCTCTCCACTTTGGATCCTCAGTATCCTCACACTCATAGTTGGCAGTATCGATGTAGTCAACACCACACACAAGACATGCATCCATGATTGTAAGATCCTGATACGGAAGCGCAACATTTAAAACCGCATCCGGCTTGTATGCATTAATCAGCTCTTTTAATTCCTCCACATTGTCGGCATCAACCTTTGCAGTCTCAATTTTTGTGCTTGTCTTTCCCTCAAGCTTTGCCTTTAAGTCATCACATTTTGACTTGGTTCTGCTTGCAATCATAATCTCGGTAAATACCTCGCTGTTCTGGCAGCATTTTCTGATTGCCACCTGCGCAACTCCACCACATCCGATAATAAGTAATCTGCTCATTTTTGTCCCTCCTGATTCGCTTTGGTTATGATATAGTTTTTCTAATTTGTTTTACTTTGTTTCCTCTTCCTCGAGTAAATCCTCCACATATTTCGGAAGCATGAAGGCTCCCCTGTGTAAATGTGTTGTATAATACCAGGTTTTAAGCCCCAGTTCATCCCATCTTTTTGCATCCATATCATAAAGCGGATGATATTTCTTCGATGCAAACCCAAACAGCCAGTAGCCTGACGGACAGGTTGGAATATGTGCCTGATATACCCTGCTTATAGGAAATGATTTATACACCTTTCTGTGCATTTTCCGGCACTCAAGCTCATCCTCATCATAAAAAGGACTGCCGTGCTGGTAAACCATGATTCCATCATCCTTTAGTGCCTTATAACAGCTTCCATAAAACTCTTTTGTGAAAAGTCCCTCCGTATGTCCGAGCGGGTCTGTGGAATCGTTGATTATCAGATCATATTCATCATGCTTTCTGCGTAAGAATCGCAGACCATCATCATAAAACATGGAAATTCTTTCATCCTCAAGTCCACATGCTACCTCGGGGAAAAACCGCCTGCATACATCGACAAACATCTTGTCTGTCTCAACCACATCAATATGCTCGACAGACGGATATTTGATGAGCTCCTTTGCCACGCCGCCGTCGCCGCCACCTATTATAAGTATCCTTTTTGCGTTCGGGTGGACCGCCATCGGCACATGTGTGACCATCTCATCATATATAAACTCATCTGTGTCCGAAAAAACAATCTCGCCATCCAGCGCGACCATTTTGCCAAACTCATATGATTTAAACACATCTATTTTCTGATAATCACTCTGCCCTGAAAAAAGCTGCTCCTGTATCCTTACATCCAGCTTGACATTGGCAGTATGATATTGTGAAAACCACATTTGCATAGCTTTTCCTCCTGTTTACTGCTCCAATACCTTAAGATATTCTACCGCAGGATCCTCTGTTCCCTGCATTGAACAGCCCTTTTCCTTTGCGTAGACAATGTATTGCGCAATCTCTTTTGTGATAAGCTCTCCCGGTGCAAGAATCGGGATTCCCGGTGGATAACACATGACAAACTCACCACTTACAGCGCCTACCGCGTCCATAATGCGCACTGATTTCTTCTGCGAATAAAACGCCTCCTGCGGCGATACCGCCACCTTTGGATTTATGTACTCTCCCGACAAAAGTCCGGTCTTGTCCTTGCTGTAAAGGCGCTTGATATCCTCCAGCGCACCTACGAGCCTCTCTATATCCTGTATTCTGTCACCGATTGATATATACGCAAGTATATTACAGATATCTCCAAACTCTATCTGGATATCATACTCATCACGCAGCAGATCATATACCTCTATTCCGGCAAGCCCTATATCGAGCGTATAGATGGACAGCTTTGTCACATCATAATCATATATGCTTGAGCCGTTTACAAGGTCACGCCCATACGCATAATAGCCGCCTATGGAATTAATCTCCTGCCTTGCATACTCCGACATCTGTGCCACCTTGGCAAAGGATTCCTCGCCTCTGAGTGCCAGATTTCTTCTTGATATATCAAGGCTTGACAATAGCAGATACGATGCGCTCGTGGTCTGTGTGAGGTTGATAATCTGCCTCACATAATCAGCATTCACATCCCTTCCGGTGAGCAGAATCGAGCTCTGTGTCAGGCTTCCTCCCGATTTGTGCATCGATACCGCAGACATGTCTGCCCCGGCTGCCATTCCTGATATCGGAAGCCCCTTTCCAAAATAAAGATGTGTACCATGTGCCTCATCCGTGAGCACCTTGATTCCCTTCGAATGAGCCAGCGCAACTATCGACTTAAGGTCAGAACAGATTCCATAATATGTCGGATTGTTTACAAGCACAGCCTTTGCATCCGGATTTTCCTCGATAGCCCTCGCCACCTGGTCAATCTCCATTCCAAGCGAAATACCAAGCTTCGCATTCGTCTGCGGATTGACATAAACAGGTATCGCTCCGCAGAGCACGAGTGCATTAAGAGCACTTTTATGAACATTTCTCGGAAGTATAATCTTGTCTCCTGCCTTGCAGGTGGACAAAATCATGGCCTGCACCGCAGAGGTGGTGCCTCCTACCATAAGAAAAGCATTTGCCGCTCCAAATGCATCCGCCGCAAGCTCCTCCGCCTCTCTGATTACCGAAACCGGATGGCACAAATTGTCAAGCGGCTTCATTGAATTGACATCAAGCCCTACACACTTTTCTCCGAGCAGATGCACCAGCTCAGGATTTCCCCTGCCTCTCTTGTGTCCCGGCACATCAAACGGCACCACTCTCTTCTTCTTAAACTCCTCAAGAGCCTCATAAATCGGCGCTCTTTCCTGTCTTTTGATATCCATTTACTTCTCCTGTATTTAAAAAGGATGATGCGTGCAAGCATCATCCTTTAGATTCGTCTTAACAACAGTAAAATCGTAACATATACTATGGAGTTATGCAAGAAATTACGTTTTATTTTTGATAATGATAGTTACGCCATTGCAGGCTCTTTCTTCTTAATAATTGCCTCAACTTCATCAACATCTGTTTCAGCTACATCTGCGATCTGATCCAATGTATAACCCTTTTTATACATATTCAGAATAAACTTTTCGCTTGTTTTTTCAGTAGCTCTTTCTTCAATTCCTGTACTCAGATTACACATAATTCTCACATCCTCTCTAAATTCTTGACTGGTTGGAATATTATATTCATGTTCTATGATATCCAATTTTTCCTGTTCTTTCAATTCACTTGAAAGCAAAGCTCCAATCAGGCGGTGCATTTCATATTTTTCATCATGTTCCGGAATCTCATTTGTGATTCCTATTAACACAATATTTAACAGGTCGAGGTTACCTTTCCAGTTACATGGTTTTAACAGCTCATCTTTTGTCAAATGGATATGGCTTAGGCTGTTATCATCCATGTTCATACATATCCATATGCTGAATACCTGCTTAATGTCATCGTAGTTAGTATTTACAAAATCTCTTTCCTTTTGTGACGAAATCAGCCTGCTCACATAAAAGATTGCCCGATTTAAAATTTTATATTCCGTCGGCTCATCCTTCTGAGCCTCAATATTCACAATAATCTGCGAAAGTCCATTTTTCATACGGACATAAAAAATAATATCAAATCTGACTAATCCTTCATTAATTTCAGCATTTTCTGTATTAAGACCTACAATACGCTGTCCTGCAGCATCTGTTTTTTCCATATTTGCTAATCCCGGCTCAACCGGAACAACGCTAATACTCGGTTCACCTTCGATGTATTTCACAACATCTTCCGGCTTCATTCCTTTAAATTCATCGATTGTTTTCACCAGAATATGTGCTAATATACTCTTCTGTGCCAGTAACCTTTTAACACGAGTATCATATTGTGCCTTATCTCCTGCTGCATTCACAGCATTTGCTATTTCTGTATTCAAGTCGGCATCCCTCCTTTTGTATTGTGCATAACACTTATAAGATTCCGCAAAAGGCTCTCTGCCTTAATATCATTATAAGCGAGGGACTTTACGAAATCAACTGATTTTTCATTACTTATATAGGCACTTTTTAGTCTTCCAACTATAAAGAGGAAGCCGGTACATGTGGAGTGTGCCGGCTAAAAATATGAAAAAGATTAATATGAGTATTTCTTTTGTTTATGATGTCAGTATACAGGACAATTGTGAAAATGCTGTGTTTACTTTCTTACCCTTTTATAAACAAAATATTGCATTTTTTTATTTTTAACTTACCATTGTCGTGTTGTTGATTTTGGATATTCTGAGGGTGAAAGTCTGTCATATTGTACGTGCCGGATAACATTTTCTACTATACAGCCGCAATTACTGTTTAATTGTGATGGGATTAAACACAGCACTAAGAATCAGTGACCTGCTTAGATTAAAGTGGGACAACGTTTACAATTATACCTGCAGATACCAGCCTATAAGCAGGACGCAGGCATATCGTATTGTAAAGACTGCTGCCGGCAAAACAGTGCAGGATGAGAGGGACGAGATTTATCTGAAGCTTGAATTATAGTAACTTTTATTCTGCCGGCCAGGATTTTCTGAGAGCCACATAGGAAATCAGGAAATTGGCAAGCCAGCCGGCCGGTACAGCAAGCCAGACAAATGCAATACCGAAACGCGGCGCGCAGATTAAGGCAACCGAGAGGCGGATTGCCAGGTTTACCATATTTGCAGCGAGAAACGGACGCATGATGCCAAGTCCACGAAGCACACCATCGGTGGCCATCTTTATACCCATAAAAATGAAAAAGAAGCCAAGCCATCTCATATAATCCCCTGATACCTGATATGCCAGGGCCGTTCCGTCTTTACCCAGGAATAATGAGGAAATCTGAGTATGCAGTGTTTCAATTACTATAAAAGCAAGCACTGCAAAACACAGGTCTAACACCAGCGCAGCGTGATAGCCTTTTTTGATACGTTCTGTCTTCTTTGCTCCGAGATTCTGGGAAACAAACGGAGAAACTGCATTTCCAATGGATACAAATATCAGTGAAAATACATTCTCTACCCTCATCGTTGCCGAATATCCTGCAAGCGCCTGTGTACCGAACGGATTCACAACTGCCTGTACTATCATCATGCCAATTGACACCGTAGACTGCTGGAGAACCGAAGGCACAGCAATCCGAAGCATGGAACGAAGCTCATGCCTGTCAAACCATTCAAAGCGACTTTTATACCGGCGCATACGGCTAAAGAAAATCAAAAGTGAAAACACTGCAGATATTCCCTGTGCTATGAGAGTTGCAAGTGCTGCACCGAACACTCCAAGGCCAAGGCCTGCCACCATCCAAAGGTCCATAAATATGTTTAGCACAGATGAAAATATCAAAAGCCCCAACGGAATCCTTGACTCACCAATCGATGTAAACATCGTTGAAAGTATGTTGTACATAAACAAAAAAGGAAATCCCACAAAATATACGCGAAGATACAGCACTGCCTCATCCAGTATATCTGCAGGTGTCTGTAGCAAGCTCATCATTGAGTGTGAAAAGAAAAAGCCAAAGAAACCCAGAAGTACGCTTAAAACCAGAAAACTAATCAGTGATGTTGATACTATTGTTTTCATTTTGCCGTAATCCCTGGCGCCGAAATAGCGGCTCACAAGTACACCGGCTCCTACACCGGCTCCCAGTGCTATACAGATGAACACATTCGTAAGCGCAGCACAGGCTCCAACTGCCGCAAGTGCAGAGGAGCCTACAAACTGACCAACAATGATTGAATCAGCCATATTATATACTTGTTGAAAAAAGCTGCCCAAAATCATAGGCATTGCAAAAACTGTCAGCGCCTTTAACGGGGCATCTGTAATTAAGTATTCATCTTTTGACATTATTTTTCCCTCATTCCGCTATAATTAAGCTATAGTATATCCGATTGAGAGGCAAATTACAATATAGCATTCTTTATCGACATTTTTCCATTTCTTATGCTTTCCCTCTAATGCAAACATCATACTGCTCCTTTGTATTTTAATTTAAAAAGCCGCCCAGGCCATAGGCCTGTGCGGCTTCTCATAAGATGATTTAAATTAAGTTTATCCTTCAATAGCAATATGCTTTGTGGTCTCAACTTTCTTTTGCTCCGTCTTCGGAACTGAAAGTTTAAGAATACCGTCCTCATACTTTGCCTTGATATCTTCCTGCTTCAGCTCATCACCTACATAGAAAGACCTGCTCATAGCACCGGAATAACGCTCCTTGCGGATGTACTTACCATCCTTTTCTTCCTTTTCTTCCTTGTCAAGTCCTTTAGCTGCGCTGATAGTTAAGTAACCATTCTCCAGCTTAGCCTCAATCTCATCCTTCTTGAATCCCGGAAGATCTATATCTACTTCGTAGCTATTGTCTGTTTCCTTGACATCAGTCTTCATAACGTTCTTTGCGTGTTTACCATAAAGCGCCTTGTCAACATCAGGAAATGAAAAATCCATCCAATCATCGTTAAATAAGTTTTCTCCAAAAATACTAGGCATCAACATAAGTCATCTC
>JABLTM010085475.1_pt1 | contig 14813 bp, 9 predicted proteins | sample 7160121 | NCBI WGS metagenome assembly JABLTM01 (sample SAMN14651224, study PRJNA627086) | human gut metagenome | isolation source: feces | host: Homo sapiens
AAGCCAAAGGCTCTTTCAGGTGGTCAGAGACAGCGTGTTGCCATGGGTCGTGCAATCGTTCGTAGCCCTAAGGTATTCCTTATGGATGAGCCACTTTCAAACCTTGATGCTAAGTTAAGAGTACAGATGCGTGTTGAGATTTCTAAGCTTCACCAGAGATTACAGACAACAATCATCTACGTTACACATGACCAGACAGAGGCTATGACACTTGGTACAAGAATCGTAGTTCTTAAAGATGGTATTATCCAGCAGGTTGATACACCACAGAACCTTTACAACACACCAAACAACATCTTCGTTGCTGGTTTCATTGGTTCTCCACAGATGAACCTTGTTGATGCTGAAGTAGTAGGCAATGGTTCAAGTGTAACATTAAAGCTCAGTGATACAGTTTCTATTGCTTTACCAGCTGATAAGAGCAAACCTATCATTGATGGTGGTTATGTTGGTAAGACAGTTGTTGCTGGTATCCGTCCAGAGGATATCAAGGATGATGAAGAATTCATCACAAAGCATTCAGCTACAACATTTGAAGCTACAGTTAAGGTATACGAATTACTTGGTGCTGAAGTTAACCTTCACTATGATATTGCTGATACAACATGTACAGCTAAGGTTAATCCACGTACAACAGCTCGTCCTGGTGATGTTGTTAAGTTTGCTATGGATATTTCAAGACTTCATGTATTTGATAAAGAGACAGAGCAGATTATCACTCACTAATTGAGTTAATAAGCCAATATCATTTGGTTTTGGTTTTTTTGAATGGAATAATGATGTAATTTTTGAGGAAATGTATAGAAATTATGCATTTCCTCTTTTTTTTTTCGCCATTTTGCATTACAATAAAACAAGGACCTAAAAAGGACTAAAAGCGAAAGGGTGTTCACTATGATATCAAATCAAATATTACAGACAACTGTTGATGGACTTAAAGCAATATCACGGGTGGATTTGTGCGTTATAGATTCAGACGGCAAGATTGCGGCTAAGACATTTGATGATGTTCAAGGCTGTGTTGCAGATGCATTGACATTTATGGATTCGCCGGCAGAGAGCCAGGTTGTAAATGGCTACCAGTTTTTTAAAGTTATAGACGAACAGAATCTTGAATATATTCTTCTTGCAAAGGGAACAAGCGATGATGTTTATATGCTTGGTAAGCTTGCGGCATTTCAGATTCAGAATCTCTTGGTGGCTTATAAGGAAAGATTCGATAAAGATAATTTTATAAAGAATCTTCTTCTAGATAATCTCTTACGTGTAGATATGTATACAAGAGCAGAAAAGTTACATATTGAGACGGATGTTAAGCGTGTTGTTTATATAATTGAGACGAAACACGAAAAAGATACTAATGCACTTGAGATAGTAAGAACTTTATTTGCGGGAAAAGTGCATGATTTTATTACAGCAGTTGATGAGAAGAGTATAATTCTTGTTAAGGAAGTTAAAGGCAATGAGACATATGAAGAACTCGACAAGACCGCACAGGTTATTATTGACATGCTCAATACTGAGGCAATGAGTTCAGCACATATTGCATATGGTACTATTGTGGGTGATATAAGAGAGGTTTCGCGTTCTTATAAAGAAGCTAAGATGGCTCTCGATGTAGGCAAGATTTTCTACAGCAACAAGAATGTGGTTGCTTATAGCAGACTTGGAATCGGACGTCTTATTTATCAGCTTCCGATACCACTTTGTCAGATGTTTATAAGAGAAATATTCGGCGGTAAGTCGCCTGACGATTTTGATGATGAAACATTGTCAACAATTAACAAGTTCTTTGAGAACAGCCTGAATGTTTCAGAGACATCAAGACAGCTTTATATTCACAGAAATACGCTTGTATACAGACTTGATAAGCTCCAGAAGAGCACAGGTCTTGATTTGCGTGTATTTGATGATGCGATTACATTCAAGATTGCACTTATGGTTGTGAAATATATGAAGTATATGGAAGGTAAAGATACATTTTAATGGAGGAGATTACTGATGATAATCTTAGAAAATGTCACAAAGACATACTCATCCGGTACACCTGCCTTAAATGGTATTAATCTGCATGTTCAGAAGGGTGAGTTTGTATTTATAGTAGGTAAAAGCGGTTCAGGTAAATCAACTCTTATAAAGCTTCTGCTTAAAGAGTTAGACCCGACAACAGGAAAGATATATATTAATAAGAAATATCTTAACAAGATTACAAGAAAGAAGCTTCCTTATCTCAGAAGGGACATAGGTGTTGTATTCCAGGATTTCAGGCTTCTTCCGGATAGAAATGTTTATGAAAATATTGCATTTGCAATGAAGGTTGTAGAAGCTCCGTCAAGACAGATTAAGAGCCGTGTCCTTTCTATGCTCTCAATGGTTGGGCTTCTCGACAAATATAAGGCTTATCCGAATGAGCTTTCAGGCGGCGAGCAGCAGAGAGTTGCAATCGCAAGAGCTCTTGTAAACAGACCGGCTATCCTTTTATGTGATGAGCCGACAGGTAACCTTGACCCTGCCAATTCTGCCGAGATTATGAAGATTCTTAATCAGGCTAACAAGCTTGGCACGACTGTCCTTGTTGTTACACATAACATGGAAATTGTGCAGCAGATGAAGAAGAGAACTATCACAATGAGTGAAGGTAAGATTATAAGCGATTTGGAAAAGGGTGGTTATTTCTATGAAGATTAGGTCATTATTTTATCATATAAAAGACGGTCTCAAGAACATATACCGCAACCGTCTGTTTTCACTTGCTTCAATAGCAACAATAGCGGCATGTATATTTCTTTTTGGTATTTTGTATTCACTTGTAATGAATTTCCAGTATATGGTTAAAAAGGCTGAAAATGAAGTCTGTGTTACGGTTTTCTTTGACGAGGGACTTTCAGAGACACAGATTAAGCAGCTCGGTGATACTATTTCAAAAAGAGTTGAAGTTTCTTCAGTACATTACACATCTGCTGAAGAGGCATGGGCTAAATTCAAGACAGAATATTTTAAGGAATATCCTGAACTTGCATTAGGATTTAAGAATGATAACCCGCTTGCCAACTCTGCATCTTATGAGGTATATCTCAGCGATGCAAGCATGCAGGGTACACTTGTAACATATCTTGAGAATCTTGACGGCGTAAGACAGGTAAACCGTTCAGAGGTTACTGCGAGCAGCCTTGCAAGTGCAGCAAAGCTTGTAGGATATGTTGCTGCAGCAATTATTATCATACTTCTTGCAGTATCAATTTTCCTTATTACGAATACAATTGTTATTGGTATTACAGTTCGTAAAGACGAGATTTCAATTATGAAATTTATTGGTGCAACTGATGGATTTGTAAATGCACCGTTTTTCGTTGAGGGTATTACAATCGGAATTATTGGTTCAGTAATTCCGCTTGTTATTCTGGGGTATATTTATCAGAAGGTTATCAGCTACGTTCTTGGTAAATTCTCAATCCTCAGCAATATTCTTGCATTTATGCCGATGTCAGATGTTTTCAGAGTTCTTGCCCCTGTGGCAATATGCCTCGGAATCGGCATTGGTTTCCTCGGAAGCTTCTTTGCGGTACGTAAGCATGCCAATGTATAAAATGCCGGTTTGTAAAATGTTTAAAGAATGTGCCGTTATCGGATGGTATTGAGAAAGGAGAGGCACCGTATGAAAAAAACGACAATTTTAAAATTTGTTGCTACATTGCTGTGCCTTGCATTATGTGCATCTTCTGTTATGGCTTTGTCTAACGGATTGTTTGAGGCAAAAAAGGTCGCGGCTTCTGACCTTGATGACGTAAAACAGGAAAAAGAAGATAAGGAACAGCAAAGAAAAGATGTTCAAAAGAAAATGGACGAATATAAGGCCAGTGCACAAGATACAAAAGAATATATGGCAATACTTGACACACAGATGTCAGAACTTAATGGCAGTCTGTACGAACTCCAGATAAAGATGGAAGATCTGAATACACAGATTGATGAGACAACACAGAATCTTGAGGCGGCACAGGAAGATGCAGCAAGCCAATACGAGATGATGAAGTTAAGAATTAAATTTATGTACGAACATAATGAAGAGAGTTATCTTGCTTTGATTCTTACATCTGAGAGTATGGGTGAAATGTTAAACCGTGCCGAATATGTTACAAAAATTTCGTCATATGACAGGGATATGCTCACAAAATATGAAGAGACTATTAAGTATATAGCTGAGGCAAAACAGCAGCTCGAGGATGATTATACTGAGCTTGCTGATACACAGTCACAGCTTGAATCACAGCGTGATGAGCTTGCACAGATGCAGGCTGAAAAAGAGAGCGAACTTGCCAATTATAACAGTCTCATAGCATCCTCAAAGGCACAGGAAACGGAACTTTCTAGTGATATCAGCGGACTTACGAGTGAGATAGAGCGTATTGAACGCGAGCTTGAGGAACAGAACAGAAATAACAACAATAATAATGGCGGAAATAGTGGCGGAAGCACAGATATTCCAAGTACGGGAGTATTTTTATGGCCTACAATATCAAGAAGAATAACTTCTGATTATGGCGATACTGATGGAAGAAACAATCCGCATATTGGAATTGATATAGGTGCAACTAAGCCGGGCGTATGGGGAGACCCTATTTATGCGGCTGACGGAGGAAGAGTTGTAAGAGCTGAGTATAACTGGTCAGCGGGTAACTGGCTCTGGATAGACCATGGCAACGGACTTTATTCTATTTATATGCACTGTTCACAGTTCCTTGTCCATGTAGGCCAGACAGTAAACAGAGGAGATACAATAGCTCTGATGGGTTCGACAGGTGAATCGACAGGGGCACATCTTCATTTCAGTGTGCGTTATGGCGGTACATATGTTAATCCTTGGGGATATTTAAGGTAGAAAGACATATTTTTTATACATAAATCAGAACGGGTCTTAATACGGATTTGTTCTGATTTAAGTTTTTTGAAAGGCGAAAACAGATGGATAATATGGACAATTCAAATCAGCAGAACAATGATTTAAATAATGCGTATGCATCGTATAGGAGAGAAAAAAATAAAAATAAGTCAAAGTTTGGCAAAGGGCTTGTGGCTGGCATTCTTGCAGGAGTTTTCGCAACGGTTTCTGTTGTGGGAATTACAGCTGGGATTTTTGAGAGAAAAGGATATCTTCATTTTGGTGCAAATGGAGAGGTGTATGTGCAGCAGACTTCAACTGATGATTCAGATGGAATAGGAAGTGATGTTGAGGGCAAGCTTAATGCAATTGATTCGCTTCTTGACAGGAATTTTTATTTTGGTGGAACAAATGATGAAAAGGCTGAAAATTATATTTACAAGGCTTTTCTTGATTCCTATGGCGATAAATATACAGTTTATTATACTCCTGATGAATATAAGGCAATCCTTGAATCGACAAGCGGCAAGTTCTATGGAATAGGTGCTGTATGCCAGAAAAATGAGGATGGTTCGATTCTTATTGCAGACCCATATGAGGATGCTCCGGCATACAAAGCGGGAATAAGAAAGGGCGACTGCGTTGTGAAAGTTGACGGAACAGATATAACTGATATGGATTTGTCATCCGCAGTTGCACTTATAAAGGGGGATAAAGGAACAACTGTTAATCTTGAAATAAGAAGGGGTTCACAGACACTTACCTTTACAGTTGAAAGAGCAGAGGTAAATGTAAAGACTGTTGACCATAAAATGATGGATGATAATATTGGATATATTATAATTTCACAGTTTGATGAAGTTACGACAAAGCAGTTTAAAGAAGCATTAGAAGATTTGCAGCAGCAGGGAATGAGTGGACTTATAATTGACATACGTTCAAATCCTGGTGGACTTTTAAACAGCGTTGTTGATATTCTTGATGGGCTTCTTCCGGATGGATTGATTGTGTATACAGAGACTAAGAGCGGAACACGTAAGGAATATAAGGGAAGCAACAGCAATGAACTTAAAGTTCCTCTTGCAGTTCTTGTAAATGAGGATAGTGCAAGTGCTTCAGAGATATTTGCCGGTGCGGTTCAGGATTACGGAAAAGGTGCGATTATCGGAACAAAGACATTCGGTAAAGGTATTGTCCAGACAATACAGCCGCTCACAGACGGAAGTGCTGTAAAGTATACGATTGCCAAATATTTTACTCCTAAGGGACAGGATATTCACGGAAATGGCGTTACACCTGATATTGAGGTTACGCTTCCGGATGATGCTGTAAGTGACGTCCAGTATGAGGCAGCTGTCAACTATCTTAAAGGAAAAATGAATTAAGAGTTTTAAAAGTACAGAACAAATATTCGATTTGTTCTGTACTTTTTTTATTTTGAATGATATACTATAGTGGTAACATACTAGGAATAGTTTATTATTTTAGATATATCACATAGTTTAATCTTAATCAGGAGAACAGTATGAATCATTTTGAGTTGGTATCTGAATATAAGCCGACCGGCGACCAGCCACAGGCAATTAAGAAGCTTTCAGATGGATTTCTTGAGGGCAATCAGTTTGAGACGCTTGTCGGTGTAACCGGTTCGGGAAAGACTTTTACAATGGCTAATATTATTGAGAAAGTGCAGAAGCCTACGCTTATTATTTCACATAATAAGACACTTGCTGCACAGCTTTACGGCGAGATGAAGGAATTTTTTCCAAATAATGCTGTTGAATATTTTGTTTCGTATTACGATTATTATCAGCCCGAGGCTTATGTACCGCAGAGCGATACTTATATAGCTAAGGATTCTTCTATTAATGATGAGATTGATAAGTTAAGGCATTCAGCAACAGCCGCACTTTCTGAAAGAAAGGATGTTATTATTGTGGCTTCTGTATCGTGCATATACGGACTCGGTGCACCTATTGATTACCAGAATATGGTTATTTCCCTGCGTCCCGGCATGGAGAAGGACAGAGACGATGTCATAAGAAAGCTTGTTGATATTCAATATATGAGAGGAGACCAGGATTTTAAACGAGGAACTTTCCGTGTGCGTGGCGATGTTGTTGAGGTTTATCCGGCAGCATCAAGTGGAGAGGCTGTAAGAATTGAATTTTTTGGTGATGAAGTTGACAGAATATCTGAGATTGATTCTTTGACTGGAGAAGTCAAGTCAGAGCTTGAACATATTGCGATTTTCCCGAATTCACATTATGTTGTTGATAAGGAAAAGATGGCGGCAGCAATTGAGAATATTAAGGAAGAACTGAAGGAGAGAATTGCTTATTTTAAGAGCGAAGATAAGCTTGTTGAGGCACAGAGAATTGAGGAGAGAACTAATTTTGATATAGAGATGATGCAGGAGACTGGTTTCTGCTCGGGAATTGAGAATTATTCAAGACATCTTGCGGGGCTTCCGGCAGGGGTTCCGCCATATACACTTATGGATTATTTTCCGGATGATTTTCTTATTATAGTTGATGAGTCACACATAACGATTCCACAGATAAGAGGAATGTATGCCGGCGACCAGTCAAGAAAGACAACTCTTGTAGATTATGGTTTTAGGCTTCCATCTGCTAAGGATAACAGACCGCTTAATTTTACTGAATTTGAGAATAAGATTTCGCAGATGTTGTTTGTTTCGGCAACACCATCTGTCTATGAGGAAGAGCATGAACTTTTAAGGGCGGAGCAGATTATACGTCCTACAGGACTTCTGGATCCTGAGATTTTTGTACGTCCTATTGAAGGGCAGATTGACGACCTTGTTTCGGAGATTAACAAGGAGACTAAGAAACATAATAAGATCCTTGTCACAACGCTTACTAAACGTATGGCAGAGGATTTGACAGATTATTTTAAAGAGCTTGGAATACGTGTCAAGTATCTTCATGCCGACATTGATACGCTTGAAAGGCAGAAGATTATACGTGATATGCGAATGGATGCGTTTGACGTGCTTGTTGGTATTAACCTTTTACGAGAAGGTCTTGATATTCCTGAGATTACACTTGTTGCTATTCTTGATGCCGATAAGGAAGGATTTTTAAGGACGGAGACATCGCTTATCCAGACAATCGGACGAGCTGCACGTAACAGTGAGGGACATGTTATTATGTATGCCGATAAGATTACGGAATCAATGGAAAAAGCGATTTCCGAGACGGAAAGAAGACGTCAGATTCAGCAGGAGTATAATGAAGAGCATGGAATAACTCCGCAGACTATAAAGAAGGCTGTGAGGGATCTGATAAGCATTTCCAAGGCAGCAGATGCATCATCCGGCAATGGTGAGACTCTTGAGAAAGATTATGAGTCTATGAGCCGCAAAGAACTTGAAAAGGTTAAGAAGCAGATTGAGAAGAATATGCACAAGGCTGCGGCAGAGCTTAACTTTGAGGAGGCAGCAGTTCTCAGGGATAAGATGATTGAAGTTAATAAGTTTTTATATGAGACGAAGTGAAAGAGGTAAATGATGAAAAAAGGAGATTACAGGCAGTTTATAAGGATTAGGGGAGCTAATGAGCACAACCTTAAAAACGTATCTGTTGATATACCAAGAAATGAGCTTGTTGTGCTTACAGGACTTTCAGGTTCAGGTAAGTCTTCGCTTGCATTTGATACTATTTATGCTGAAGGACAGAGAAGATATATGGAGTCGCTTTCTTCATATGCCAGACAGTTCCTCGGTCAGATGGAAAAGCCTAATGTTGAAAGTATAGAGGGACTTTCACCGGCGATTTCTATTGATCAGAAATCTACTAACAGAAATCCACGTTCTACAGTCGGAACTGTTACAGAGATATATGATTATTTCAGGCTTTTGTATGCAAGAGTGGGTATTCCGCATTGTCCTAAGTGTGGAAGAGAGATTAAGAAACAGACTGTGGACCAGATGGTTGATGTTATTATGGGACTTCCCGAAAGAACAAAGATTCAGCTTCTTGCTCCTGTTGTAAGAGGAAGAAAAGGTGAGCATGTCAAACTTTTTGAGCAGGCTAAAAAGAGTGGATATGTTCGTGTTATGGTTGATGGCAGCATGTATGAGCTTACAGACGAGATTAAACTTGATAAGAATAAAAAACATAATATTGAGATAGTTGTTGACCGTCTTTCTATAAGAGAGGGAATCGAAAAAAGACTTACTGATTCGATTGAGACGACATTGAAGCTTGCTGATGGAATAATGACTGTTGATGTTATTGGCGGAAAGCCGATAAACTTCAGCCAGAGCTTTGCATGCCCGGACTGTGAGATAAGTATTGATGAGATTGAGCCGAGAAGCTTTTCTTTCAATAATCCTTTTGGTGCGTGTCCTGATTGTTTTGGCCTTGGATATAAGATGGAATTTGACGCCGAGCTTATGATACCCGATGAGAGACTTAGTATTGATGAGGGTGCCATTGTTGTTATGGGCTGGCAGTCTGTAACAGATGAGGGAAGTTTTTCAAGAGCGATTATGAAAACACTTGCAGATGAGTATAATTTCAGCCTTTCAACACCATTTAAGGATTATCCGGACGAGATTAAAGATATTATTATCAACGGAACCAAAGGTCACAGCGTTAAGGTTTATTACAGAGGCCAGCGAGGTGAGGGTGTATATGATATTGCATTTGAGGGACTTGTAAGGAATGTTGCAAAACGCTACAGGGAGACAGCTTCAGAGGCATCTAAGCAGCAGTATGAAGAATTTATGAGAATTACTCCGTGTGCGTCATGTAAGGGACAGAGATTAAAACCGACATCGCTTGCTGTTACGGTTGCTGATAAGAATATTTATGAGATTACCAATATGCCGATTCTTGATTTGCAGGATTTTCTTCAGAATATGAAGCTTTCAGAAAGGCAACTTGCCATAGGCAGCCAGATTTTAAAGGAGATAAGGTCAAGAATACAGTTCCTTATGGATGTAGGACTTGACTATCTTTCTCTTTCCAGAGCAACAGGTACGCTTTCGGGCGGTGAGGCACAAAGAATCAGACTTGCAACCCAGATTGGTTCGGGGCTTGTAGGTGTTGCATATATTCTTGATGAGCCAAGTATCGGTCTTCATCAGAGAGATAATGACAAGCTTTTAAAGACGCTTGAACATTTAAGAGACTTAGGCAATTCGGTCATCGTTGTTGAACATGATGAGGATACTATGTATGCTGCAGACTATATTGTGGATATCGGTCCCGGTGCCGGCAGGAATGGTGGACAGGTTGTTGCAACGGGAACTGCCGAACAGATTATGAAGTGTAAGGAATCAATTACCGGAGCATATCTGAGTGGAAGAATTAAGATTCCTGTTCCTGCAAAAAGACGCAAACCGACAGGCTGGATTAAGGTGAGAGGTGCAAGGGAAAATAATCTTAAAAATATTGATGTTGATATTCCACTTGGCGTATTTACATGTGTTACGGGTGTATCAGGTTCAGGAAAGAGCTCACTTGTAAATGAGATTCTTTACAAGCACCTTGCAAAGGAACTTAACAGGGCAAGATGTATCCCGGGAAAACACGACGGAATAGACGGAGTGGAACAGCTTGATAAGGTTATTGATATAGACCAGTCGCCAATCGGACGTACTCCGAGGTCAAATCCTGCGACATATACAGGCGTATTTGATATGATAAGGGATTTGTTTGCCGCAACATCGGATGCAAAAGAGCGAGGATACAAAAAAGGAAGATTTAGTTTTAATGTCAAGGGCGGAAGATGTGAAGCATGTTCGGGTGACGGTATTATTAAGATTGAGATGCATTTTCTTCCTGATGTGTACGTGCCTTGTGAAGTCTGCGGCGGCAAGCGTTACAATCGTGAAACGCTTGAGGTTAAGTATAAAGGTAAGAGCATATATGACGTGCTTGATATGACAGTTGAAGATGCAGTTGAATTCTTTGAAAATGTTCCGTCAATTAAAAGAAAAATTGAAACTCTCAATGATGTGGGACTTTCTTATGTAAAGCTCGGACAGCCTTCAACTGAACTTTCGGGTGGCGAGGCACAAAGAATAAAGCTGGCGACAGAACTTTCAAAGAGAAGCACAGGAAAGACTATTTATATTCTTGATGAGCCTACAACAGGACTTCATTTTGCGGATGTGCATAAACTGGTTGATATTCTTCATAAGCTCGCGGAGGGCGGCAATACGGTCGTTGTTATCGAGCATAATCTTGATGTAATAAAGACTGCAGATTATATTATCGACATGGGACCGGAAGGCGGTGCGAGAGGCGGTACTGTTATCGCAAAGGGCACGCCTGAGGAGATTGTCAAGGTTAAAGAATCTTACACGGGACAGTATGTAAAAAAATATCTGGAAAAGTAGGCGGCATTTTGATTGTGACATCAGGCAGTTTGAATACCTGAAGGATTTATATAGGGCAGCAGAGATATAAATATACAGATATACACAAAATATTTTGGAGAAAAATAAGTATGGTTGATGGAATTATTTTTGATATGGACGGAGTTTTGGTCGATTCCGAAAGACAGTCAAATGAGGGCTGGAAGTGGGCAGCAAAAAAACAAGGCATAGACATGCCTATGTGGCTTATCGATAGTTTTAAGGGAGCACCCGATGAGCTTAACTGTAAAATATTTGATGATTATTTTGAAGGAAAAGCTGATTATTGGGAGACAAAAATGCTTCGCACAAAGCATATTTACAAGATAAGGGAAAAGGAAGGTCTTCCTGTTAAAAAAGGTGTTAAAGAAATATTTGAGTATATTAAAGCAAATAAGTTGAAATGTGCGGTTGCAACTTCAACAAGGCGTGTCAGTGCCGAAAAAACACTCCGCGATATAGGTGTGTCGGATTATCTTGATGCGGTCGTGTATGGCAATGAGGTTGAGCATGGGAAACCCGAACCTGATATATTTCTGCTTGCGGCAGATGCAATAGGTGTAAAACCTGAAAATGCGATTGTTGTAGAGGACAGTATCAACGGAATTAAGGCAGGTCATGCGGCGGGAATGAGAGTTATTCATGTGCCTGACACGATAGCGATTGATGATGAGATAAGAAAACTGACGTACTGCGTGTGCAATGATTTGACGGAAATTGCCGATATTGTTGACAGTATTAACAAGCCTGTGATTAACAGAAAGGCTGTGCTTAATGCATTTGCCGGATATGTGCATTATTATGACCCGTCGGATGGAAAGATTAAACTAAAAATTGACCACACTTACAGAGTTGCTGCACTTTGTGAAAAAATTGCCGATTCTGTAGGACTTACTGGTGAAGATAAGGACGTTGCATGGCTTCTGGGCATGCTGCATGATATTGGAAGATTTGAACAGATAAGATGTTTTGGAACTTTTAATGATGGAATGTCAGTTGACCACGCCGAGCTTGGTGCGGATATTCTTTTTGACCCTGACAGAAAAGATAAAGTTTGTGTGACTTCCGCCCAGGGTACTGTGTATGCAATAAAAAATCCTATGTGTGAACCTGTCAATGTTACTGTTGTGAAAAAAGCTCCTCGCATAATTAATAAATTTGCCGAAGGATATGTCGAGAAAAACGGCAGTGATTTGCTTGAGCTTGCTATCAGACAGCATAATAAGTTCAGGATTGCCGATGGGCTTTCCAAACGTGAAGAAATGTTTTGTAATATTCTTCGTGACGCAGACAAAATCGATATTTTAAAGGTTAATGTAGATGTGCCTCTTGAGACAATTTATAATGCAACGACAGAAGAGATACGAAACAGTGTGATAACAGATGAAGTGCTTGAATGTTTTTATGCAAAACAGACTGTACTCAGGTCGCTTAAAAAAAGTGTTGTGGATAATATTGTCGGACACATTTCGCTTATTTTTGAACTGGTATATCCAGTGAGCCTTAAAATTGTAAAGGAGCAGGGTTATGTGTATAAAATGCTGGATTTTAAGTCGGACAGACCGGATACTGTGGAAAAGTTTGCCGGAATGAGGAAGTTTGTTGATAAGTTTCTTGAGGGAAATTAAGCAGGACATAGTGTGTCTATAGGTGAAAATACGGCATTTCTGGCAGCATCAATAGTTGCGTCATTATAAAAAAACATCGCAGTTAAATGATTTTTTGTAAGTTTATTTATAAAGTGGCTTGTCATTGCCGACGGACTTTACTATAATAATTAAAGGAGTGCAAAGTTCGTGTATACACTGTAACTTGGCAACTGCCGTGAAACTGTCGGAACACGCAATACGTGTTTTGTGGTTTAGGAAAAACAATATATGAAAGGGACAATATGAATCAGGAAAAGGTTATTGTTATAGACTTTGGCGGACAGTACAACCAGCTTGTTGCACGTCGTGTCCGTGAATGTAATGTATATTGTGAGATTTATTCTTACAAGACACCTCTTGAGCAGATAAAGGCCATGAATCCTAAGGGAATTATCCTTACAGGTGGTCCAAACAGTTGTTATGAAGAGGGTTCGCCTACATGCACAAAGGAATTATTTGAACTCGGAGTACCGGTACTCGGACTTTGTTACGGAGCACAGCTTATGCAGCATGTTCTTGGCGGAAAGGTTGAAAAGGCACCTGTACGTGAGTACGGAAAGACAGAGACATTTGTGGATAAGAGCAGTGCTTTATTTGGAGATGTTTCAGAAAAGACTATCGTGTGGATGAGTCATTTTGATTATATTTCACAGGTTGCACCGGGATTTAAGATTATCGCCCACACAGCAGACTGTCCTGTCGCAGCTGCTGAGTGCAAGGAAAAGAATCTCTATGCAATTCAGTTCCACCCGGAAGTTCTTCATACACAGGAAGGTACAAAGATGCTTCATAATTTTGTACGCGGAGTGTGCGGTTGTGCTGGAACATGGAAAATGGACGCATTTGTTGAAAATACGATTAAGGAAATCCGTGAAAAAGTCGGCGACGGCAAGGTTTTACTTGCTCTTTCAGGTGGTGTTGATTCATCTGTTGCGGCAGGACTTCTCTCAAGAGCAATTGGAAAACAGCTTACATGTGTATTCGTAGACCACGGTCTTTTGCGTAAAAACGAAGGTGATGAAGTTGAGGGCGTATTTGGTCCAAATGGTCAGTTTGACCTTAACTTTATAAGAGTAAATGCTCAGGAAAGATATTACTCAAAGCTTGCGGGAGTCACAGAACCCGAAGCAAAGAGAAAGATTATAGGTGAGGAATTTATTCGTGTATTTGAGGAAGAGGCAAAGAAAATCGGTGCTGTTGATTTCCTTGCTCAGGGCACAATTTACCCTGACGTTGTTGAAAGCGGACTCGGCGGCGAATCAGCCGTAATCAAGTCTCACCACAACGTAGGCGGTCTTCCTGATTTCGTTGATTTCAAGGAAATTATTGAACCTCTCCGCAACCTTTTCAAGGATGAGGTAAGAAAAGCTGGTCTTGAGCTTGGAATTCCTGAAAATCTCGTATTCCGCCAGCCATTCCCGGGTCCGGGTCTTGGAATCCGAATTATCGGTGAAGTAACGGCTGACAAGGTACGTATCGTTCAGGATGCAGATTTCATCTATCGTGAAGAGGTTGACAAGGCAGTAGCCGAATACAAGAAGGCAAACGGTGAAGCTCCGGCATGGATGCCGAACCAGTATTTCGCAGCTCTCACTAACATGCGTTCAGTCGGCGTTATGGGCGACGAGAGAACCTACGATTACGCAGTTGCACTGCGTGCCGTAAACACTATAGATTTCATGACAGCCGAGAGTGCCGAGATTCCATTCGCAGTGCTCCAGACAGTCATGAGCCGAATTATAAACGAGGTGCGTGGGGTCAATCGAGTATTTTACGATTTGACGAGCAAGCCACCTGGAACGATTGAGTTTGAATAACGGATTAAAATGCCGAAAGCCTGTATTTATGCGGGCTTCCGGCATTTGTTTTATCAAATGGCTCTAGTTTGGCTCTA
>JABLTM010013885.1_pt1 | contig 14750 bp, 7 predicted proteins | sample 7160121 | NCBI WGS metagenome assembly JABLTM01 (sample SAMN14651224, study PRJNA627086) | human gut metagenome | isolation source: feces | host: Homo sapiens
ATAAGACTGAACACGAAGCGTTCAGTCTTCGCTGACTACAATTATTTTGGCACAAGCATCGGTTTCTCGCTCAGCCATTCATTTTAGACAATCATCAAACCCTCCTCAATCATGAAAGATATTCAACTCAACGAAAGTGGTACGCGCCACATGCATATTAGTGAAGAAAACCTCAAGACCATTGCCAAGTACAACCTCTTCCAAGGTTTGCTTAGCTCAACGGGCTATGTGACCGAGAACGAGCTTGAGAAACTCAAACTCAATATCCGTGCGCTCATCGCTTCCAGTACAGAAAATACGAAAGACCTGCTCGACCTTTGCATCGATGTGATCTACCACGACAAGATGAAAGCATACGGTCTGCGCAACCTTATTCAGGTTTATGAAGAGTGGGCCAAGCAACAGGTGGCACTTAACCCTTCTGAAGACGAGGCATGCCCATGCAACTAACCGACTGGCTTCCCACCACGCGCAAGGAGATGGACTTGCGCGGGTGGGAGCAAGCCGACATCATCCTGTTCTCAGCCGACGCTTACGTCGATCATCCATCATTTGGTGCGGCCGTCATCGGTAGACTCTTAGAGGCCGAAGGATACCGCATTTGCATCGTGCCACAACCCGACTGGCACGGTGATTTTCGTGATTTCAAGAAGCTGGGTCGCCCCCGTCTTTTCTTCTCGGTTGCCCCGGGTTGCATGGACTCCATGGTCAATAAGTATACCGCCAACCGCCGTTTGCGTTCGGAGGATGCTTACAGTCCCGACGGTCGCCACGACATGCGTCCCGAGTATCCCACGGTTGTTTACACGCAAATTCTCAAGCAGCTTTATCCCGACGTACCCGTTGTGTTGGGCGGCATCGAAGCCTCCCTGCGACGCGTAACCCACTACGATTATTGGAAGGATGCGCTCAAGCCCTGCATTCTGGCCGAGAGCGGCGCCGACTTGATCGTTTACGGTATGGGAGAATTGCCCACGGCCGATTTGTGTAAGACGTTGGAGGATCATCTTCTTCATGGCCGCGAGGATGCTTACTGCACCACCGAGCAATTCCAGACATTGATGCAGAAATACCCCGTACGCCAAACGGTCAGCCTGCAGCGCAAGGAGGACATTACGGGAGGCATTCAGGCAGACGACATCCAGCTGTATTCTCACGAAGACTGCTTGCAAAACCGTGCGCACTATGCTGCCAATTTCCGCCACATTGAGGAGGAGAGTAACAAGCTCCATCCGCAACGCATCTTGCAACAGTTGGGCGACCGCTATGTTGTAGTCAATCCGCCTTACCCGCCCATGACGACCGAGCAGATTGACCGCTCGTTTGACTTTCCTTATACCCGATTGCCCCATCCCAAGTATAAGAATAAGCGCATTCCCGCGTACGAGATGATTAAGTTCTCTGTCAATCTCCATCGTGGATGTTTTGGCGGCTGCGCCTTCTGCACCATCTCGGCCCATCAGGGAAAGTTCATCATGAGCCGATCGAAGGAAAGCATTCTGCGCGAAGTGAAGCAAATCATCCAGATGCCCGACTTCAAAGGCTATCTTTCCGACTTGGGCGGCCCTTCTGCCAATATGTATCAGATGCGCGGAAAGGATCGTACGTTGTGCGAACGTTGCAAACGCCCTTCGTGTATCCACCCCGCCGTATGCCCCAATCTCCATGCCGACCACCGTCCGTTGTTAGACATCTATCGGGCGGTCGATGCCCTTCCAGGCATCAAGAAGAGTTTTATTGGCAGTGGCGTACGTTACGATTTGCTCTTGCATTCCTACAAGGACGAACACTTAGCCCAGGCAGCCCGCGAATACACCCGCGAGCTCATCGTCAATCACGTGTCGGGTCGCTTAAAGGTTGCGCCCGAGCATACGTCCGACCGCGTGCTGAAACTGATGCGTAAACCCTCGTTTAAGCTCTTCCATACCTTCAAGCAAGTCTTCGATCGGATCAATCGGGAGGCAGGACTTCGTCAGCAACTCATTCCATACTTCATTTCCTCTCACCCCGGTTGTACGGCAGAGGATATGGCCGAGTTGGCAGCCGAAACCCGCGAGCTGGACTTTCAGTTAGAGCAGGTGCAAGACTTTACGCCCACTCCGATGACGGTGGCCACCGAGACCTGGTACTCTGGTTTCCATCCTTACACACTCGAACCCGTCTTCTCCGCGCACAGTCCGCAGGACAAACTTCGGCAGCGCATGTTCTTCTTTTGGTACAAACCCGAAGAGCGAAGCCGCATTGTGGCCGAATTACGTAAGATTGGTCGTCCCGATTTAATCAACCGTCTCTACCCACCAGGCGCGAACTTTGCCCCTCGTCGTCAGTCGGTTCCTTCGTCAGCTTCTGCCGCCGCTTCTTCGCGTAAGGCTGAGGCTCAGCGACCCCCCTCCAAGCGTTCCGCTGCTTCGCGAGCCCCGAAGAATCAAGATGCGCCGCGCGGCAAGTCTTTCCGTAAGGGTGGGGGACGAAGGTAATACCCACCCCCTCTCTTCTTTGATGTAGGTAAGAAGAGCCTTGTACACTTTCTTTGCTATCCGCTTGTTGGTTGGCTATCGTGTTATAGGATAGCACAACCGCTATGCTTTTAGCGACCCAACCTTTCAAGGTGTCCCGATTCGTTCCGGACACCTTTTTTGTTGTCCGCCGATATACCGCACGTCGCTCCCTATCGGTTTCCCTTCCCGTTTATTCGAGTCGGTAGGAGTAAAGTTAAAGGAGGCTGATACCCTTTGGTTGGTATCAGCCTCCTTCATTTATTACGACTAAGGGCGTGCGTGTTTGCTTATTACAAGCAGCACGTTCGTCTGTGGTGTCCGATTATTCTTCGTCCCACATAAATTCTTTACGCGAAGAATAAGCATCGTCGGCCTTGATTTCGTCGTTAGAAAGGCCAATGCTATCATTAGAAGCCGCCAAGATGTGACCTTCCATGTGGGTGCGAACAAGCTCCATACAGGGAGCGATATAATTCTTTTTCATTGTCGGAAAATGTATTTCAAAAATTAGTTAGGATAGGGTTGGAATTACTTTACGATGAACTTTTTGCCGTTCTGGATGTAGATGCCACCCTTTACGGTTGCGTTTACACGACGGCCAGTCAGGTCGTAGATTGGCGCGTCAGCCTCGTTTGTGGCAGACTCTACCGCATCGATGCCCGTCACTTCGTTACCAAACTGCAGTTCGATAGCGGCTGCTGAGGTTGTGCCCATCAAGTAAGCCTTGTTCATGCCGAGTGTCGTGTTCTTCTGAGCCTTAAAGAAGCCTACGTTTTCACCCGATTTGCCGAGTACATAGAGATTTTCCGTTACTTCCTTGGCAGCACCAGCAGTCTGTCCCAGTTGGTTGCCCGTCAGTTCGGCGACAGCTTCAGCGGCAGCAGGCACCATCTTGACACGTCCGGTCTCCGTACCCGTCAAGATTACACCCTGGTTGGCAGGGATAGCCTTGCCAGCGTCTACAGCAGTCAGCTTGGCAATAGTTTGGCCGTTCGTGTAGCCATCAGCAGCAATGTAATAAGCCTTTACGCCCTCGGGCACGAGGGTGGCAAACGGCGCACTGAAGGTGGCGATGCTCTTTGCACCTTGAATCTGAATAGCCTTGCCTTCGATGGCTTTCAGTTCGGGAGTGTTGGCATAAGCTACTTCTTCGATGCTGAAGGCGGTGGAGTGATTGTTGTCATTGAGAAAGGCAAAGCCTGTACTTTGATTGAAGGAGAAGTTGTTGTTGCTGAAAGTAATCGTGAAGTAGGAGTTTATATTCTTCGGGGTATTGCGTTGACCACCGAAGGAGAGCAAACCAAATTGCTGCTTAGTCTTTGCTCCTGCTTTAGCATCCTTCTGTACCGTAAGCGGGCAGAACGTAGCATCATATTTTTCTACAAAGCCCTTGTTGCCATTCGTTCCAACGTCGTTTTGGTTACCTTTTAATACGAGGTACTTCCCTTCATTGTTTACAAAGAGATACTTACCCTTTTCCACTTCGTGGCAAGTAAACTTGGCAGCTTGGGGATAGTCCTCCGCTGTAGTTTCGCCGCGTCCTACGAGCGTTAATCCCTGTTCGTTATACGTCAGGTAATTCTGCGCAACGGTGCCATCATTCTTCAAGTGATGGTTGGTGAAGACATAGGTCTTACCGTCTACGGGAAGGGTCACATCCGTGTTGTTATAGAGCTTGTTGATTTCATCCACTATAGCCTTAAGGTTTGCTTCGTTGCCTTCCTTCTCAGCCGCAGCGATGGCAGTCTTCAAGCCTTCAAAATTCTTTGGATAACCCACTTTGCCTTCCTTCTTTGCGATTTCTTTGGCAGCTTCAACGCTGATGTAATAGTTTACATTCAGCGTTTGGTTATCGTCAGCTGTTTTTTTCACCGAAGCACAGTCGGTAGTGTATCCCTCGAACGTGGGGATTTCGATGTTATCGCCAACTTTGTAAACCTTTTTGATTTGTTGGGTCGCACCATCTTTTACGATGTTAAGTGTCACGAAATAGTATTCCGAAGCATCGTATACATTGACTACACTCCATGCGCCTTTACCGCCCGCGAACTTAGGCGTACCGCCCGCACTTTGTACATTCAAGAACATCTCGGACGTGTTCTTTTTAAAGCGAACGTAAGGTTCTTGTCCTTGTAAGTCTTGGTCACTAATGCTGGTGCGAGCTATGGTCAGCAAGTCAAGTAATTGTGCCGTACCTGCGGCTCCGAAGCTGATACTCGCTTCTTGGGGTTGGATATACTCGCCTGTGGAAAGACGCTTGAGGACATAGTTGTTGTCTTTCTTTTCCACTTCAAAGAGTGTTCTTGCATCGCTAAGGTCAGTGGTTGAAACCTGTCCTGTGAACCAGTTTGAATTGGTTCTGGAGACAGCCTTTAAAAAGATACGCTTGGAGTTTTGTTCTCCTTTTAATTGTTCAGCGTTCAAGAGCTGAGCAGCTTGGGGTAAAGTGATCTGCGCGAAAGCCCCGCCCGTAGCCAGACAAAGCGCAAGAACAAAAGTAAATTTACGCATGATTGTGATGAGTGTTAGATTAATAGAAAGTCAATAGGATTAGGATTTTTCAATCTTGGAAAATCAGACAGATAGGTAGGTCTGTCCGTGTATTTTTCTTAGGCGGCGCAAATATAAGTCCATTTTTTACCCCCCCAATTTATTAAACTGAATTAACTATATAGTATTTATAAAGGTAAGCATACATTGTAGAATAAACCATTAATCCCTTGATGGAGTCTAGTTTTTTCAACTTCGTAGCGCAATTGTCGAGTTTAAGGCAAACAAAACCTTGGGAGTACGTAGCCTTACTTATTTCTGCGCGATGAGCGGCAGGACGCTGTCTGTCTTGGTTTTCGGGTCAACCCTTCGTGTCATCGCAGCAGTTTCGCATGCTCCCTAATGAGGGAAGGCTTCTCTGTATGGCGTCATGCAAAGCAATTGCCCGTTGCTTTTGTTTCCAATACGGTGTAGAGCTTCGTGTTTGTTTAATCCGTGCTTTCCGTTCTTATGTAGCTGTAACCGATTCTTAGTTGTCCCCTTCCCACGAAGTGGATAAGGTAAGCTTTGGCTGACCTGCAGCTTCCTAAGGTGTCGGGAAAGGATGGCAGCGTTCTGTACCTAACATAGAAATAAGTGGGGTAGGGAAGCATTGCACGAAAACAGCCCATCCAGCGTCTTGGATGAATAAGCCACGCGCGAAAACAGCTAATCCAGCGTCCTGGATTGGTAAGCCACGCGTGAAAACAGCCCATCCATCGTCCTGGATTGGTAAGCCACGCGCGAAAACAGCTAATCTATCGTCCTGGATGAGCCAGCCACGCGCGAAAACAGCTATCTAGCGTCCTGGATGGGTCAGCCACGCGCGAAAACTGCCAATCTATCGTCATGGATTGGTCAGCCACGCGTGAAAACAGCTAATCCATCGTCCTGGATGGGACAGCCACGCGCGAAAACTGCCAATCTATCGTCATGGATTGGTCAGCCACGTGCGAAAACTGCCAATCTATCGTCCTGGATGGGAGAGCCACGCGTGAAAACAGCCAATCCATCGTCCTGGATGAGTCAGCTACGCGTGAAAACGCGTAGCAAGTTTCTTCATCAAGCCAGAAACTTTCCGCAGCAACTCTTCAACTTTCTGTTTGTCAACTGACAAAGAATAGAACCCGACTTGAAATCGGCCGTTGGAGGCTTGGCGTTGAACGCAGCTGCCCGATGTTACGAGGTGGGTAAGATGATTTGAAATAAATTCTGAAACTGCTGTTGTCTTAGGAAAAGAGCCAGCCTTGTTATGAGGGGTAAAAAGCAGTTGGATTCGAAGCCTTTTCTCTCTATCCATGCGATGGATAGGCTTTACGTGCCTGTATTTTCCCTTTTCCAGCACATTCCTCTCCCTCAGAATGCTTAAAATCCGCTACTTCTTTCTATTTTTGCAACTTCATGTGCGAAGCCCTTAACAGGACAAGCAACGAATAACGAAGGGACATAGCCCCCGTCGGTTTTCCTATGATAAAAGTTAGGATGGGTTGATTGTCAATTGTTTTGCGCTTTATGTCTTATTTAAAGATTTAACTGATATGCGGTCATCATTTCTTCCTCAACGTGTGACATTCAGTCATGCATCAACGGGTCACAGTCTCTTGCCCTCTAAGTTTAGCAGAATGGCACGTCTGCTTCTTTTAGCTGTGAGTTTGAGTTTCGGCCCGAGTATTGAAGCGTTGGCTCAAACTTCTACAGAAAAAACGTTGACTTACACAGTGAAAGCCGGTGAAACGGCTTATAGCATTGCTCGCCGTTACGGTACTACCGTCAGCCGCTTGCTTCAGTTAAATGCAGGATTGGCGGCGGAACATATTCGCTCAGGACAGACCATTGTGGTGCCCGCTTATCCTGACCTTCCGGCGGCATCTGTTACTCCCGGCGTACAGCAACCTCACCAGACGGCTGTTACCTATAAGGAGTATAAGGTGAAACGCAAAGATACTCCCTATAAGATAGCCAAGCTAAACGGCATCAACGTCGAAGATTTGATGAATGCCAATCCGCAATTGAAGGAAAAGGATGCCAAGCTCAAGAAGGGTTCGGTGATTCTGGTTCCACTTGTAGTAAAGGAAAAGACAACAGAGGTTACTACCCGTGGGTTACAGACCTTACGCATTGCAGTAATCCTGCCAATGGTAGGCAACGGAGTAGAGCACGCACGTAGCATTGAATTCTACCGAGGTATGCTGCTGGGTATGCAACCTTTGAAGCAAGCCGGTGTCAATCTCTTGGTCAATACGTACAATGAGCCGGCTCCCAATACTTCCATTCAGCCTTTGCTTCAAAACGTGGTTGTTCAAAAGCCCGATGTGATTGTGGGGCCGCTTTATCCCACCCACTTTGGTGACGTGACCGCTGTGGCTACCCAGCAGATGAAGGTGGCCATTCCCTTTTCTTCGAAGGTGGAGCAGGTGAATTACCGCCCTCACGTATTCGTCTTGAATACCCCCTTGAGTTACGAAACGACCCTGGCTTTAGACCTGTTCAAGAATTCCTTTACCAAGAATAAGCACATCGTATTGATTCACACCGCTAATGGAAACAAGAAAGGTTTTACACAAGCCCTTCAGCAGATGGGTATAGCGGCTGGTTATTCCATCACGCCCCTTGCGGCTTCGGCCACGGCGGCAGAAATGAAAACGGCCTTGGCTAATAAGCCTCAAGGTGAATTTCTCTTTGTTCCCGATGATGCTTCCGAGGCTACGCTCAGTCAGTTGTTGCCCAAGTTGAAAGCATTGCGTCAACTTCTGCCTGGTGCCCGTTTTTCGTTGATGGGGTATGAAAATTGGATTGCTTTGAGCGAGGGTAATTACAAACTTCCTTTACACGAAGCCGATACCTATATCCTTTCATCGACTTATTTCTATCCCTATACGTCGGCAGCCAAGGCCTTTACAGCGGCTTATCAGCGTTGGTATAAGAGCGATTTCCAACCGTGCCGCCCTTTGATGGCTCCGCTGGGTTACGACTTCTGTCGCGCATTCCTGGGCGGTCTGGTTACTTATGGTCACTCGTTTGCTACGCAGGCTCCACAGAAAGGTTCGGTAGCTGATGCGCCGACCTTGCAGTCTGACTTGCGTTTTGCTTCCGTTGGCAAAGGGGCAGGTTATGTGAGCCGTAGCATGTGGCTCGTACACTTCAAGCCCGACTTGAGCATCATCAAAATTGCTGCGAAGTAAGAACGTGCAATATGACAGGTATTCGTTGAAGGGGTTGCGAACCTATGAGGAAACAACGGTTGAAGTTTCAGCATGGAGAAAATGAGGTGTAAATGCTTTGAGGTGGGTCATCCTGTCACCTGGAAGCGCAACCTTTTCTTCCGCCTTCTTTCACTAAACGTCCTGTTTGCTCCGTCTTTTCTCCTTTCCATGATTGTCTGCGCAACGTCTGCTTTGCTTTCATAATCCGTTTCGGATGTTACTTACTCTTCTCATTCAATCCAATCCTATCCGCATGTATTCCTTTCGTTCGTTCGTAACCTCTCTACTCTTCCTTGCTTTGTTGCCGGTGTCGCTGATGGCACAAATTGGCGAACCTCGTCACAGCATCGCAGTGGGTGTGACAGGAGGCGTAGCACTCAATACGATTGGGTTTGACCCGACGGTCAAGCAGTTTCAACACATAGGTCCCACCTTTGGTGTGGTTGCCCGCTTTACGAGTGAGAAGTACTTCAAGAGCTATTGTGCCTTTCAGGTGGAACTGAACTACAGCAACCTGGGTTGGCGCGAGAATGTTCTCAACGCGCAGTCCAAGCCCCTGCCCGACACGTATCGTCGTGACCAGCACTACCTGCATTTACCGTTGCTGGCGCGTTTGGCATGGGGACGGGAGCACCGAGGCGTGATGGGATATGTACTGGCGGGCCCGCAGGTCGGCATCTGTTTTAAGGAGAAGGTCACCCAGAGCGACTTTACGCTTAATGCAGAAGGCAATCCGGACCGTCCGAACGGCATGTTTGCTCAGTATGATATGCCTATCGAACACAAGTTTGACTACGGCATTACGGCGGGTGCGGGTTTGGAAATCAATACGAAAGTGGGGCACTTCCTGGTAGAGGGTCGTTATTACTACGGACTCTCTGATATTTACGGAAACTCCAAGAAAGACGTGTTTGGTCGTTCTAACAACGGCACCATCATCGCCAAGATTACCTACCTGTTCGACATCCGGAAGTAGGGTAGGTGCATGAATGGACCAGGAAGGTTACGGGGTTACAGTTTCCTTCTGATCCTATCGATTGAAACCAATCAGTCCCGGTTTACCAGACCGTGCATGAAGGTTCGCATCGCCTCCTTGCTTCCTAATAAACACATCCAAGATTTATCAATTATCAATACTATATATCCTTCAGAATGGAATTAGCTAAGACTTACAATCCTGACGAAGTAGAAGGTAAGTGGTACCAATACTGGTCTGACCACCACCTTTTCTCTTCTAAACCCGATGGTCGTGAACCTTATACCGTGGTTATTCCACCCCCTAACGTGACGGGTGTGTTGCACATGGGACACATGCTCAACGAGACCATTCAAGATATCCTCGTGCGCCGTGCCCGCATGGAAGGCAAGAATGCCTGCTGGGTTCCCGGTACAGACCACGCTTCGATTGCTACAGAAGCTAAGGTCGTAAACCGCCTTGCCGAACGTGGCATCAAGAAGACGGACCTCACGCGTGATGAGTTCCTCAAGCATGCTTGGGAATGGACCGACGAACACGGAGGCATCATCCTCAAGCAGTTGCGCCGCGTCGGTGCTTCTTGTGACTGGGATCGCACCGCCTTTACGATGGACGAGGAACGTTCACGCAGCGTCATCCACGTCTTTGTCGAACTTTATCGCAAGGGATTGATTTACCGCGGTGTCCGCATGGTCAATTGGGATCCGAAGGCGAAGACTGCCCTCTCTGACGAGGAGGTAATCTACAAGGAAGAGCACACGAAGCTCTACTACATGAAGTACTATGTCAGCGAAGACGACGGTACTGGGGCTACGGGTGCGGAAGGTGAAGTCATTCACCAGGACGAACGCGGCCGTTATGCCGTAGTGGCTACGACGCGTCCGGAGACCATCATGGGTGACGTAGCGATGTGTATCAACCCGAACGACCCGAAAAACCAGTGGCTCAAGGGCAAGAAGGTGATCGTTCCCCTCGTAGGCCGTGTGATTCCTGTGATTGAGGACGAATACGTCGATATCGAGTTTGGTACGGGTTGCCTGAAGGTGACACCGGCTCACGATGTCAATGACTATATGCTCGGTGAGAAGTATGGCCTCGAAGCCATCGACATCTTCAACGATGACGCGACACTCTCCGAAGCTGCCGGTATGTATGTGGGCCAAGACCGTTTCGACGTGCGTAAGCAAATTGCGAAGGACTTGAGCGAGGCTGGACTGATGGAAAAGATTGAGGACTACGATAACAAGATCGGTTGTTCTGAACGTACCGGTGTGCCTATCGAGCCGAAGCTCTCCATGCAGTGGTTCCTCAAGATGCAACACTTTGCAGACTTGGCTTTGCCTCCCGTCATGAACGACGAGATCAAGTTCTACCCGACTAAGTACAAGAACACCTACCGTCACTGGTTGGAGAACATCAAGGACTGGTGTATCTCTCGTCAGCTCTGGTGGGGTCATCGTATTCCCGCTTACTACTTGCCCGCTGGCGGCTTTGTTGTAGCCGAAACGGCTGAAGAGGCACTTCAATTGGCACGTGAGAAGAGTGGTGACGCCAACCTTCAGCTCACCGACCTGCGTCAAGACGAAGATGCACTCGATACTTGGTTCTCTTCTTGGCTCTGGCCGATCTCTCTCTTCGAGGGCATCAGCGACCCGAAGAATGAAGAGTTCCAATATTACTATCCCACGAGCGACCTCGTGACTGGTCCCGATATCATCTTCTTCTGGGTAGCCCGCATGATCATGGCTGGCTATGAGTTTACGGGTAAGATGCCTTTCAAGAATGTTTATTTCACGGGTATCGTACGCGACAAGCTCGGTCGCAAGATGTCTAAGTCACTGGGTAACTCACCCGACCCGCTCGACCTCATTGATCGCTTTGGTGCCGACGGTGTGCGTATGGGTATGATGCTTGCCGCCCCTGCTGGCAACGACATCCTCTTTGACGAAGCACTTTGCGAGCAGGGTCGTAACTTCTGCAACAAGATTTGGAATGCTTTCCGTCTCGTACAGGGTTGGCAGGTAGACGAAAATGCGGCTCAGCCCGAAACGGCTCGTTTGGCTGTAGAATGGTTTGCCGCTAAGTTGCGTCACAGCGCAGCCGAAGTAGCCGACCTCTATACGAAGTATCGCTTGAGCGAGGCTTTGATGGAAGTTTACCACCTCTTCTGGGACGAGTTCTCGAGCTGGTTCCTCGAAATGGTGAAGCCCGCTTACGGAAGTCCCATCGACGCCCAGACCTATCAGGCAGTACTCGAAGCATTCAACCACCTCCTCCACTTGCTTCACCCCTTCATGCCCTTCATTACCGAAGAACTCTGGCAGCACCTGGCAGACCGCAAGGAAGGCGAGAGCATCATGGTTAGCCCGCAGTCAATCGCAGCTCCTGAGGCAGGCGACGCCGCTTTGCTGGCAGCTATTGAGGCGATGAAGAATGTGGTGACGGGCGTGCGTTCTGTGCGCAACGCTAAGAACATTTCACCGCGTGAGGTTCTCGACTTGCAGGTGGTAGGTGCCAATCCGATTGCTGCTTACGATGCATTGGTGGTGAAGATGGCAGGCGTGAGCGGTGTGGCTGTTGTCGAAGCCAAGGGTGAAGGAGTTACTTCCTTCATGGTAGGTACGACAGAGTATGCAGTGCCCCTCGGCAACCTGATTGATGTTGAAGCCGAACTGGCGAAGGCCGAAGCTGAGCTGAAGCACCTCGAAGGCTTCCTGGTAGGGGTGCGCAAGAAGCTTTCCAACGAGCGTTTCGTCAACAATGCCCCCGCTGCGGTGGTTGACTTGGAACGTAAGAAGGAAAGTGATGCACTCTCCAAGATTGCTACGCTGCAAGAAACTATTGCTGCGTTGAAAAAATAAGTAGTCACGCGCACGGCGTGTCTACACCAGTACGTCTCGTCTGAGACGACCGATTAAAGGGTAGGGCGAAGGCTCTACCCTTTATCTACTCTTAGGGCAACTATACTTTATGGGGCAAGGGCTGCTATTTCCCCGACAGGAAACTTTGAGTCCATTCCCCTTCTCATTTTGCGTGGTTGCCCAGCTGCTTGATTCGAACGGTTACGCTATCCCTTTTTCCGATGAAACTTCCTCTATCCCTATTCTTTCTCACTTTGTATCCTTCTGTAGGCTTGGCCCAACAGGAATTACCCATTGAAGAAGTCCGCACTTTCTTTCGCAATTATACCGTAGCGGGCTACCGTCCCGCCAGCGCGATGCGTGCCGACTCGTTACGGGTAAACGATGACCTACGTACGCTGACGGTTTATGTCAATGAGGCTTTTGCCTCTCAACCCTTAACGCCCGACCGGGTTAGCCAACTCTACAGGCAACTCAGTCAGGTTCTTCCTGCCCCTTACAAGAATTACGAACTGAGCTTGGTGAGCCCGAAGGGGAAACATTTGGAGGAACTCATCCCCAACCTTTTGCGCACGGAGGATATCGACCGCAGTCGCCTGTGGGGAGACTGCGATTATAATGGGAACCCGTGGGTGAAGAACCTTTCTCGCCCTTATGCCATTACGAATGGTTTGCAAAACCGTCACCTCTTTGTCTGGGCCAGCCACGGACGCTATTACAAGCAGGCCGAGCAAGCCTGGCGATGGCAACGCCCCTATTTGTTTTGTACGACGGAGGACCTTCTGACCCAGTCGATTGTTTACCCCTACCTCTTTCCCATGTTGGAACGAGCAGGAGCAATCGTCGGTACGCCTCGTGAGCGCGACGACCAAACGGCTGAAGCTGTTGTAGACAATGATCACCCGACGCGCCAGGGAAATTACGGCGAAACCGTGCAGAGCGACAAGGCGTGGACAGCCCTTCCTGCTGGAAGTGGTTTTGCAGCCCCCAGTGGTCTGCTGACGGACAGCCTTTTGCCTTTCCAACAGGGAACGGCCCGTTGTGTAGCGACCGCAACGGGAGCGGAAGCGACTTCGGCTGCTTATTGGACACCCCGTTTCCCCCGTACCGGCCGTTATGCCGTCTACGTGAGTTATGCCTCGCTGCCTCAGAGCGTAAGCGATGCGCAATATACGGTTTATCATCTTGGCGGACAGACCACCGTACAGGTCAACCAACGCATGGGCGGCGGCACATGGGTCTATATCGGAACCTATGCTTTTCGTGAAGGGAGCAGTACGCAAGGACGTGTCAAGTTGACAAACCGAAGCCAGAGTCAAGGCGTTGTCAGTGCCGATGCCGTACGGTTTGGAGGAGGAGTAGGGCAGACCGAACGCGAACAGGCAGGAACTTCGGGTTTGCCACGCTTTCTTGAAGCCGCCCGTTATTACGGCCAGTGGGCAGGACTGCCCGACTCTTTGTTCAACTCCGAACGGGGGATGAGTGACTACCGTGACGACTTGCGCGTGCGGGGTTACATGGTCAATCGCCAGTCTAGGGGAAGCATCTTCCATCCCGGAACGGGAGGTGAGTCCGTTCCCTTTGAGTTGGCTTTGGCACTTCACAGCGATGCGGGGTATCGCAAGGATCGCAGCCTCTTCGGTTCGTTAAGCATTTGTACGACCCAGGACGCTGACAGTTCGTTGTACTATCCGTCGGGACTGTCGCGTATGGCATCGTCAGACTTTTCCGCCTTGTTGCTTGACGGACTGCAACGTGACCTAAGTCCAGTTGTTCAGACCACGTGGACCCGACGCGAACACTGGGATCGTAACTATGCAGAAACGCGCATGCCCGTAGTGCCTTCAGCCATTTTGGAAATGCTTTCGCACCAAAACTTCACGGACATGAAGTATGCCCACGACCCCTACTTCAAGTTTATGCTGGCCCGTTCGGTTTATAAGTCTGTATTGCGCTTTGTCAACTACAGCCACGGCATCCGTACGGTAACCGTACAACCTCTTCCCGTTCGCAGTTTCGCGGCACGTTTAACCTCCGACCAGAAGCAGGTACGCCTGACTTGGAAACCGACCGTTGACCCGCTGGAGCCGACAGCTTCACCCACTAATTACATCGTGTACACGAAGGTGGGGGATGCCGATTTCGATAACGGTCAGGCTGTGGGCAATGTCAACGAATGTCTGGTCAATGTGCAACCCGGTACGCCTTATGCCTTTCGGGTTACGGCTGTCAATGCCGGAGGAGAGAGTTTCCCCTCTGAGACCTTAGCGGCTTACATCGCCGCTCCCGATGCGCCCCAGGTGCTTTTGGTCAACGGTTTCTGCCGAGTCAGCGGTCCGGCTTGGGTCGAAACAGCAGATTCGTTAGGCTTTAACCTGGATCAAGATTGGGGCGTGCCTTACCAACGTACGACCGCTTATGCGGGACGCCAAGTCAATTTCGATGCTGCCGCTGCGGGACAGGACGGCGCGAGTGGACTCGGTTACTCACAAAGCGACTGGGAAGGCAAAGCCATTGCGGGCAATACCTTTGATTATCCCGTAGTCCACGGTGATGCCATTGCTTCGGTGGGACGCTACTCCTACGTATCTGTAAGCAAAGAGGCTTTTACTGAGAAAGGGTTTTCTACGAAGCCATACCGGGTAATTGATTATGTGGCTGGACTTGAAGCCCATCGACCCTA
>JABLTM010078104.1_pt1 | contig 14749 bp, 8 predicted proteins | sample 7160121 | NCBI WGS metagenome assembly JABLTM01 (sample SAMN14651224, study PRJNA627086) | human gut metagenome | isolation source: feces | host: Homo sapiens
AAACTATAGATGAATACAATTTTGATTTATGTGCGGATGGGTTAAAAATTCATGTCCCGGCAGGATCTAATACAGAGACACTCGTCAGAGAAGTGGTAAAAAATCTGGAATATAACGTTGAAGTTGTTCCAGAATAATTCATTTCAAAGTCATCCGGAGGTATGCCATGAATAGAAAAAATCAAGAAGGGGCAGTTGTCATTGAGGCAACCATTTCATTGACAGCCTTTATGTTTCTGATCATTACGATTCTTGCGATTACTAATATTTGTCTTGCACAGGCAAAGATAGGAACAATGGTAAATGGAATAGCGAAGGATGTATCGAATTATACATACGTATATTCTATGACGGGATTGAATGGCTGGGAGCAGGGCGTGTCAGATGGAGCAAATGCTGCAAGACATGATATTAATGAAGTGTTGGAAGATACAACTGATACTTATGAAAAAATAGGACGGATAATAAATAAGGCAGACTCGGATCCGGAATATTGGAACAGTTTCAAGCAGTTGCTGAAAGAACAGGGGATAAATTCCGGAAAAAGTCTTGTGCTGAATAAGGTGTGTAAGAATATTGCAAAAGATCGCCTGACAACAGAGGGGAAAGATGCAGATGCTTATTTAAAATATCTTGGTATAAAAGCAGGGATTGAAGGTCTTGACTTCAGCAGATCAGAATTTTGTCAGCAGGGAAGTAATGAAATTAAGATTATAGTGGATTATAAGGTTCATATGTTGGAATTTTTTGGAATAGAATGGGAATTTCAGTTTGAACAATGTGCTGCAACAAAAGCATGGATTGCAGCAGGTGGTTCCAGTACCAGTGAGAAAAAGACGGAAGAGTAAAAATACAGGAGAGTGTGACCAGGTGGAAGAAATAATGCGTTATAGTACGTTGTTGATAGCAATTGGGATGAGTCTCGTTATTTATTATACGTTGAAAAAATGGACAGGGCTTCCCAATGTGGAGTCTGAAAAAAGCAAATGGTATTTTAGAATCATGCCGATTGCACTTTTGGGAATCGCACTTTATCTGAGTGTAAGATGTATGGATATGCCATATATAGCGATGTGGAAAAGAATCTGTATCTTGGGAATTTTATGGGGAATAGCTTATGTCGATCAGAAAGAAAATATTATTCCCAACCAGTATTTGCTTTTATGTCTTGGATTAAGAGGTATTATTTTTCTAATTGAAATATTGCAAAATCCGATGGATGCTGCAGCACAGATGATTGCTGAATTAATTGGGTGTGGCGTGCTGCTTGCATTTAGTTTATTAATACGGATTTTATCAAGAAAGGGACTTGGTATGGGGGATGTAAAGTTATTTTCCATACTCCCTTTATTTTTAGGTGCACTTGGTGGGATGAGAGCGGTGATTTATTCAATGCTGATCATATTTGTGCAGGCAGTTTTTTGCCTGATTACGAAAAGAAAAGGGAAAAAGGATGTTCTCCCTTTTGCTCCGGCAATAGCCGGTGGTACATGGATCATAGTGATATTGTCAGGAGTGTAGGAGGAAAGAAATTATGAAAAATTATAAAAATCTGGTTCCAATAGGGCTGGTGGTTTTTATGGGAGTCGGCATCTATTCAGTATTTGCAAATGCGGCAACGGAAAATTCGGATTATCATGCATATTTAAAGAAAGCAAGAAAAGATGCCAAATTAGAGGTGATAGAAGAAGCTGTTCAGTATTATGGGAAAGCATTGGAATTGAATGATTCAATAGAATTGAGAATGGAAGTAGGTGAGTTATATGCGGATCAGGGCTGGACAAGCGAAGCAATTCAATGGGGAGAATCTATTATAGCAAAATATCCTAAAGAATCAGCCGGATATGAATTCCTTTTAAAAGAATATATAGAAGATGAGGAATATAAAGATTGCTTTGTATTGCGAGATCAGGCGAAAGCACGAAAAGCTGAAAGTAAGAAATTTGATGAATTGATGAGTAAAATAGATTATGTCTATGAGTATGGATTCGATGCTTATGATGATGTATCGGTATATAGCAATGGTTGGTGTGCAGTAAAAACGGAAGATTTGTGGGGGTATGCAAATGAAAAAGGTGAAACGAAAATAACAGCAGAATTTGCCTGGGCAGGTCCTTTCAGTGCGGATGAGGTTGCACCGGTGAAATCAGAAAAGGGAGAATTTTATTATATATCGGATACAGGAAATAAGAAAATAGCTTTACAAAATATAAAGAAATGTACAGATATTGGAGTGTCTTCTAATGGAATTCTGGTAGCAGCAGACAATGAAAAGTATGGGTATTATGACCAAAATTTTAAAAAGATAGTGGGAAATTATGAGTATGCTTCTGCAATAAATGGAGATATAGCAGCAGTAAAAGAAGGAAGTAAGTGGAAGTTGATCGATGCAAAAGGAAAAGTTAGAGGCAAAGATTCTTATGAGTCAGTCATATTAGATGACAAAGGTATTGCATTTCGTAATGACAGAGCATTTGTTGAAAAAGCGGACGGATATTATCTGGTAGATGACAAAGGAAAGAAAATAGGAAAGCAAAAATATGAAGATGCAAGACTGTTTTTAGAAGCAGATGGTTATGCAGCAGTAAAAGTTGATGGAAAATGGGGCTTTGTCGACAAAACAGGAAAAATGGTGATTGAACCACAGTTTGCCGATGCACATTCTTTTGCAAACGGATATGCAGCAATTAAAAAGAATGGAAAATGGGGCTTTATAGATGAAAACGGAGAAATTGTTATCAGAGCTCAATTTGAAGATGCTCGTGATTTTAATGATAAGGGAAATGTTTTTGTGAAAGATGGAACTCAGTGGAGATTATTGGAACTTCTGAGAAATAATTACAAATAAGGAGAGAGCAGTACAATGCGAGAATTTCAATTCGAAAATCAAGGAGCAAATACATATCTGATCTATCAGTTTGCAGAAAATGAAGGAATAGATACGATGAGTTTGGGAATGTTGACTAATAATCATATTTCTGGGCTGGCATCAGCAGTGTATTATCAGTTGGATGAAATAAGGGCAGTTAAATATAATATAACGGCAAAAGTTTCTTTGGATCAGTTTTTTACTGGAGTAGTAAATAAAAAAAGAGTTTTGGGAGTTTTAAATGGAATTATTCAAGCAATGTCAGAGATGGAAGACTATATGATGAATCCGGAAACTGTTGTAATTGATCCGAAGTATATGTTTGTGAATGTAACAACATGTGAGATGGCATTGATAAGTATTCCGACAACAGAACTTGATGAAGAGAGAGTGAATTTGGGGGCATTTTTTAAAGATTTAGTATTTACAGCACAGTTTGATCAGAATGAAAATTGTGGGTATGTGGCACAGCTTTTAAATTTTTTCAATAATAATACTAATTTTTCACTCATTGAATTTAAAGCATTATTAGATACGTTGAATCAATCTGGGACGTTGGAACAACAGAGAACAATTCCAGCAAGAAATACGCCTCAAAGACCGCCTGTGCAGCGACCGGCAGGAGAAGTGACGATACCGGGACAACAGCAGCGGCTGGCAGGAGGAATGACGATGCCGGGACAACAGCAGCGGCCGGCAGGAGAAATGACGATACCGGGACAACAGCAGCCGGTGGGAGGAATGGCAATTCCGGGAAAGCAGCCGGTGGGAGGAATGGCAATCCCAGGAAAGCAACCGGTTAGAGGAACAGTCAATCAGAATCAACCGCAAGAGAATCCAGTAAATTCGGGGGAAAAACCGATGAGCAGATTTTATCTGCTACAGCATTACAGTAAGAAAAATGCTGCAATTTATAAAGCACAAAAAGCAGAAAAGAAATTAGAAAAAGAGGCAAATAAAAAGAAAAAAAAGGGTAAGAAAAATACGATTGATGATGGAAGTTTTACGGTTCCTGGAGCACCCGTGACAACAAATCCAAAGCAAATGGAACAGTCATTTGCAGAACCGGTAAAGCAGAATATACCATCTATGCAAAACAATATCCCCATTAATAATGTGATTTCGAATAATCAGGGGACTTTTCAGGGAACTTATGCAGTTCCACAGAGTTTGCAGAGAACAGGATATCAAAGTCAGGGAGCAGAGTATAAAGAACCACAATATCAGAATCCACCGATAAATTTTGGTGAAACCACAGTTTTGTCAATGGCACCTGCAGGAGAAACAAGTGTATTAGGTCCGACAGAAATGCAGAGTTTGCAGGGGGCGTTTTTACTTCGTATGAAAAATAATGAACGTATCCCGTTGAACAAACCAGTATTCCGTATCGGGAAAGAGCGAAGCTATGTAGATTATTTTATAGGAGATAATCCGGCAATCAGTCGTAGTCATGTAAATATTATCAATCGGGACGGCAATTATTTTGTAGTAGATACAAATTCTACAAACCATACATTTGTCAATGGAAATATGATTCAGAGCAATGTTGAGGTTCCTTTAACTCATGGGACATGTCTGAGACTTGGAAATGAGGAATTTGAGTTTAAAGTAATGTAAAAATATAAAAATAGGGGGAAGGTGTTACATTGAACTTTTTGATTTCTGCAAATACAGATATAGGAACGACAAAGCAGACCAATCAGGATAGTCTTGCAGTGAAAATCTTGAATACTGTACAGGGCAGAATGGTTTTTGCAGTTTTGTGTGATGGAATGGGAGGTCTTGCAAATGGTGAGATAGCCAGTGCGTCATTAGTTTATGCTTTTGAATCGTGGTGCAGTCAGGAACTTCCAAAACTCTGTAAAGCTCCACTGGAAGACAACGTGATTCGGAATCAGTGGGAAAAGATCATTGATGAAATGAATCAGAAAATCAAAGTTTATGGATTAAAGCAAGGTGTCCGTATGGGAACAACGGCTGTTGTTATGCTTCTGACAGATCAACGATATTATATCATGAATGTAGGAGATTCGAGGATATATGAATTAGGTGATCAGTTAAGTCAGCTTACAACAGATCAGACTGTTGTTGGAAGAGAGGTTGCACTTGGTCATATAACAGAAGCTGAAGCGAAAGTAGATGAGCGAAGAAATGTATTGCTTCAGTGTGTTGGTGCATCAGATACAGTATATCCGGAAATGATTTTTGGAAGTCCAAAAGCAAATACAGTTTATATTTTGTGTTCAGACGGATTTCGGCATGAGATCAGTTCTGAAGAAATTGCGTCACAATTTGATCCACATTTGTTAATGGATAATAATACAATGTCGCAAAGAGCAGCAGAATTGATTGAGGAAAATAAACGACGTGGGGAACGGGATAATATTTCGGTTGCTCTTGTGCGGACATTTTAAAGGAGAACTGTTATGTTGGAAATAGGAAGTCTGGTAGATGGGAAGTACAAAATACTAAATGAAGTTGGCCGGGGCGGTATGAGTGTCGTGTATCTGGCAATGAATGAAAAAGCAAATAAACAGTGGGCAATCAAGGAAGTCAGAAAGGATGGTATTCGGGATTTTGAAGTGGTCAAGCAGGGGCTGATCGTGGAAACTGATATGCTGAAGAAACTCAGACATCCGAGTCTCCCGAGTATTATTGATGTGATTGAGGATGAAGATACATTTCTTATTGTAATGGATTATATAGAGGGAAACCCGTTGAGCAGTGCATTGGAAGAGTTTGGAGCACAGCCGCAGGAACTGGTCATTTCATGGGCAAAACAGTTATGTGATGTATTGGGATATCTTCATTCACAAAATCCTCCGATCATTTACCGTGATATGAAACCGGCAAATGTTATGTTAAAGCCGGATGGAAATGTCACATTGATTGATTTTGGTACAGCAAGAGAATTTAAAGAAAAAAATCTGGCAGATACAACTTGTCTTGGAACGGTTGGGTACGCTGCTCCAGAACAGTTTGGTGGAATGGGTCAGACAGATGCAAGAACAGACATCTATTGTCTGGGAGCGACATTATATCATCTGGTGACAGGAAAAAATCCATGTGAACCACCATATAAAATTAGTCCGATCAGAGAAATCAATCCATCTTTATCCAGTGGATTGGAGCGGATTATCCTGAAGTGTACGCAACGAGATCCGAAGGATCGTTATCAATCCTGTGCTGAGTTGATGTATGCACTGGAACATTATAATGAAATTGATGATAAATTCAGAAAAAAGCAAAAGAAAAAATTGGGAGCATTTTTGACAACCAGTATTTTAACAGTTCTTTGCAGTACAGTTTCTGCCTGGGGATATTTCAGTGCGGAAAATAAGAGAACAGAAAATTATGATTATATTTTAAAATCTGCAGAAAGTTATCAGGATTATTGTAATGCAATCCTGACGGATCCGGAAAGAACGGATGCATATTTACAAATGAATGATGCAATGATACAGGATTTTGTCCTGTCGAAAGAAGAAGCTCAGCAAATGCTGACCCTGCAAATGGGGGTGGAAGAGAAAGACCGACAGGGATTTTCAAAAAAGAAGGATGTTCTGAAAGAATTGAAAGAAAAGAATCCTGAAGGATACGAAAAAGTCTGCTATGAGATAGGAAATTCATTCCTCTTTTATTATGACGTGAATGTAAACAGAGATCGTTATTCCAGTGCAAAAAACTGGTTTAAAGAATGCGTGAAATCTTATCCGATCGCTCAGGTCTATTGTGACATATCCGATTGTCTGGATCTGATTAATCAGTATAGTGAAGCAAAAGTAAAGCAGACGGATAAAATGTATGAGGCATATGGAACTCTTTGGGAAAAGGTGACTGAACTCAAGAAAAAGGAAGAAAAATTCGAAGATGTTGATGCGAGGCTGCAAGTATGGTCCGAAATTAACGATATAGTCAATGAACAAGTGGTTCCATTTTTGGAAGTAACTTCATCAAATGATCTTATTCAGTTGCTGAATGATATTTCAGATGAGGCAGGAAATATAAGTAAATCAGTAATAAAAGAGGATATAGATGAATTACAGGATAAGATACAAAGTACAATTCAGAAAATTAATGCGGCACAGGAGGCAGGAAAAAAATGACATATGATGGATATCGACTTGTCTTTCAGATTGCAGGAGTTGTAGCTATTGTAATGTTGATAGTCTCAATTATATTATTTATTATCCTGAAAATTCCAGGTGTAATTGGAGATCTGTCGGGGAGAACAGCCAGAAAGGGTATTGAGGATATCCGAATGCAGAATATGCGGTCAGGAGATAAAAGATATAAAACAAGTCCTGTAAATCATGAAAGAGGAAAGTTGACAGATAAGATCACTCCTTCAGGGAATTTGATTCCAGGAAATAAAACCGTAAATACGGGAATTATGACAGAAAAAATAGATGTCAGTCAGAATATCAATATAACAGATAGACTGGATAACATTGCACAGGATACGATGGTTCTGTCACAGGAGTTCAGTGGGGAGACAGTTCCACTATTAAATGTGGAAAATATGAATTCACAAAAAAGTCAGAATATAGGGGGAATGGAAGAGCGGGTTGTGATCGAATCAGAAATTCGATTCGTACATACAAATGAAATTATTTTATGAAATACAAATGAAAGAGGATAGAAAGATGAGAATATCAGGAAAAAAAGGAATCTTATCATTGCTTCTGAGCCTGGTTCTGGTTTTAGAACTTATATTAAGTTCGGGACAAATCGTATTGGCAAGTTCAGAAAATCATCAGGATGTATACACGGTCAAAATTCTGAATGAGCAGGGAGAGTCTGTTCCAGGAGTAAAAGTAGTATATGATCTCTATACGGATGCAACAGGAAGTGACAAAAAACAGGAGACGGTTGATGCAGTCACAGGAGATGATGGTGTTCTGGAAATTGCAGCAATCAGTGAGGCACAACAAGCAGATGGTGAGGCATATTATAAAATTGTGGAAGCCAGTGGTGAGGGGTATGACAGTTATAATGATACCGAAATGCAGACGATAACTTCTGAAAATGTATTGACAGAAAGAGAAATCACGTTGAAGAAAACGGTACAGAAGCAGAAGGTGACTCTGACAGGTCTGGTAACAAATGTACAGAATAGTCAACCACTTGAAAATGTGTTTGTGTCTGATGGAGATGCAGGAAGTACAATAACAGGTTCAGATGGTACATATAGTATTGAACTAATTGAAGGTAATTCATACGAACTGACGTTTTCATTAGATGGATACGATGAGGTGAGTAAGACAGTAACGGTTGCTGCCCCGTATGTGTGTGATGTTCAGATGAATCTGTCTGCAGTATATGATTCAACATTTCGGTTTAATGACGCAACACCGAAGTCAGTGGTCTACGGTGAAAATGAAAATAAGTTTATTAATGTAGCATCTTCTGAAATGGCAGATTCTAAGATTACTTATGCGATTGTGAAAGAAAAAGATCTTGAGGGAAGTGATACAAATGTAGATGTGGCAGATATAAATTCTCAGACAGGTGAAGTTACAATCAAGCGTTCTGGAATGATTACAGTTGAAGCAACCCGTGCTGCTGATATAACTTATGCAGAAACAAAAATTACATATGAACTTTCTGTTGTAAAAGCAGATCAGACAGGATTCAAATTTGAAGAAGAAGTACCACAGGATAAAAAATACTATCCGGCAGATGGTACATATTCAAATGCTGCTGTTGGGGGGCAAAGTACAGGAAAGATCACTTATAAAGTAATCGAGGGAACTGGTATAGCAGAAGTGAATACGGATACGGGAGAAGTTACTTTTAAGAAGCTGGGGACTGTTGGAATTCAGGCAACTAAGGCAGGTGATGACAAATATAATGAAATTACTGCGACCTACCGAATCACGGCAATAAAAAAAGGGCAGACAAGATTTAAGTTTGATACCAGTGTTCCATCAGATCTGCATTACGGAGAAAATAATAATAAATATTTAAATGAAGCGAAAGGTGGAAACGGAACAGGCGAGATTACTTATTCAGTAGAAGATGGCAAGGATATTGTGTCTGTAGATCCAAAAACGGGAGAAGTATCATTTATAAAAGCAGGACAGGCAACGATCAAAGCTACAAAAACGGAAGATGAGAATTCTTTTTATGAGACGGCAACTGCGACATATACTTTGAATATAGCGAAAGGTACTCAGAGTACGCTGCATTTTGTCAGACAAAATCCAGAAATCACCTGGGATGCGAATAATACTTCATTTGAAAATGCATTACAGGGGGGCAGTGGTAATGGAGAACTTTCTTATGAGATCATTGAACAGAAAAGGCTGAATGGTGAAAAAGCAGATACGTCGGTTGCAACAATTGATAAGAGTACAGGAAAGCTTACAATTCTGTCAACAGGAACAGTCAAAGTAAAAGGAACTAAGGCAGGAGATGAATCGTATAAAGAGGCAACGGCAGAATATGAATTAACAATCAAAAAAGCAGATCAAAGCATTGCGTTTCAGGAAACGACAAAGACAGTTGTATATGGTACAAAAGAATATACATCTGTCATGGCGAATACTGGAACAGGAACGGGTGAAATTACTTATAGTATTGAAGGTGAAAATGTACTTGGAGTGAGCATGAATCCGAGTACAGGAGTAATCAGATTTGCGGATAATAAAACTGGAAGTATAGTGATTAAAGCGACCAAGGCAGAAGATGAAAAATATAATGCATGTGAAGCGAACTATACGTTGACAGTAGAATATCTGGATACACCGGAAAATCCATATGAGTTGTCTGGAAATCAAATTGATGCAGAGAGTGGATGGTACACAGGAAATATTACAATCAGTGCACCGGAAGGATATCAGATCAGTACAGAGAGCAGTTTAAATGGAACATCATGGAGTGATTCATTTGTATATGATATCGAAGGAAATCATGATTTAACAGTATATCTTAAGAAAGTAGATTCGGATGAAATTACTGGTGGAATTGCAGTTCAGGGGCTTAAGATTGACAAAGGTGATCCGTATAATTTGGAAATTTCATATGAAAAAGACTCATTGATTCAGCAGATCAAGAATTTCTTTTTTGGAAAAGATAAGGTGACTGTGACAATTAAAGCAACGGATGATGTTTCAGGTATTAAAGCATTTAAATACAAATACGATTCTGATACTCTCAGCCTTTCAAGTCAGGGAAAAGATGAGACGGAAGTGCTGGCTGAAGATGAAAAAGTCCAAAAGAACGAAGATGGTACGGTAAGTTACAGTTTTGATATTCAACCTCAGTTCCGTGGAAAAGTATCATTTAAGGCAATTGATTATGCAGGAAGAGTTTCAGAAAAAGCTGATACTGAGAATACGGTTGTTGTAGATGATAAATCGCCAAAGGTGAAGGTGACTTATGCACCTGTTGGGGAGGAAACGACTCTGAAAGCAAAAGTAAAGTGTGATACAGCAGAGGAGATTACAAGAGAAAATAAGGAAACAGCAGATGCAGAAACCCGTTTTATCTATGATGGTGCAATAAAAGCAACTGTCAAAATGACAGAAGCAAACTTTTATGCAGAAGATGTGAAAGTAATTGTAAAAAAAGATGGAAGTGAGATTTGGAATGGTGCAGTCTCATCAAAAGAGACTATAAAAGACGGTGATACGACGCTCGCTAAAATTTCAAAATGGACGATTGATGAAGTAAACGATACGGAAATCTGTGAAATCATCATGCAGGCAGATGGAGATTATGAGATTAGTATTGAGTATAAGGATCGTTCTTTAAATGAACTGACGTATGATACGGAAGAAGGTAATTCAGGCGAATATACAGGGAATGTTGAAAATAGTATCTATACGTCTAATATCATGACGGTTGATACAACAGTTCCAACAGTAGAAGTGACTTATGATAATAAAGATGTAAATAACGCCAGCTATTATAAGGCTGACAGAACAGCGACAATCCGGATCAAGGACAGAAACTTCCGTCCGGGAGAAGTGAATTTTGTAGTAACAGCAAAAGATGTGCAGGAAAAAGAATCAGATACTTATGCGTATTCACAGCTGACAGATTGGAGTGACTGGCATCAGACGAAAGACGAAGATTATACCTGGGAAGCAACAGTACCATTTGATGAAGATGCAAATTACGATATAAGTCTTGGATATACAGATCTTGCCGGACATAGTCTGGAAGAGGATTACAGTCAGTCGTTTACGGTAGATAAGACAGCACCGGATACGGACAAGATGACAGTTTCATACAGTACACCACTGAAAGAAAGAATCCTTAATGCAATTACCTTTGGATATTATAAGGAAAGTGTAGAAGTAACAATTAAAGCAGAGGATTTAACATCAGGAATTGATTATCTGACGTGGGCATATGTGAAAGAAACCGGGGCAAGTAATACCAATGTAGCGGAAAAGACGGAAGTTATTTCGAGAGATACCTGGGAAGCAACAGTACCATTTGATGAAGACGCAAATTACGATATAAGTCTTGGATATACAGATCTTGCCGGACATAGTCTGGAAGAGGATTATAGTCAGTCGTTTACGGTAGATAAGACAGCACCGGATACGGACAAGATGACAGTCTCATATAGCACACCACTGAAGGAAAGAATCCTTAATGCAATTACCTTTGGATATTATAAGGAAAGTGTAGAAATAACAATTAAAGCAGAGGATTTAACATCAGGAATTGATTATCTGACGTGGACATATGTGAAAGAAACCGGGGCAAGTAATAACAATGTAGCGGAAAAGACGGAAGTTATTTCGAGAGATGCATTGGAGTTTACGGAAGATGGAAAGACTGCAACCAGTCACTTTACATTAAAAGCTACAGAAACAGAACAGTACCGTGGAAGTATTTCATTTACAGCAACAGATATGGCAGGAAATATAAGTAACCAAAAATCTGATAATGAAAGAATCAATGTTGTAGATAATATATCTCCTACTAGGGTAGTTTCGTATTCCACGGCAAAGCAGGTAGTAGATGCGACGACTTTAAAGACAAAATCATCCTATCAATATGATTCAGAAAATACTAATTCCATTTTGTATTATGACGGGGATGTAAAGGTTACGCTGAGAGTAACAGAGGCTAATTTTTATGCGGAAGATGTTAATGTATATGTTAACGGAGTCAGGACAAATCCGGCAATTTGGAATCAGGTTGGAACAACGGATGAGTGGATGAGTGGAATTATACTTTCTGGAGATGGTGATTATTGGGTGACAATGGATTATACAGATCGTTCTACTAACGAGATGAAAACCTATCAGTCAGAAAAAATAGTGATTGATACGATTAATCCGGTGGTCAGTGTTGATTATGCCAATACAAATGTCAGAAAAAATGTAGGAGATCATAAGTATTTTAATGATGTCCAAAAAGCAACAATTCAGATTAAAGAGCATAATTTCCGTGCTGATGATGTGGTGGCGAAAGTAACTGCTAAGAATGTTTCTGGTGAAAATGTCAAAGTTCCAGATTATGCAGCATATCTTTCAGACCGTAGTAACTGGCAGAAAAATGGTGATGTTTATACGGCACATATTACATATAATTCAGATGCAAATTATACATTTGACATTGACTATAAAGATCTTGCATTGAGAAAAGCAGCAGATTATAAGGAAGACTTTTTTACTGTAGACAAGACAGCTCCGACGAATCTGAATGTATCGTATAGTGAAGGAGTTGCAGGGCAGACCTTGGGAAATGTACCGTATCATTATTACAATCAGATGATAACGGTAACCATTAGTGGTGAAGATGAGACAGCAGGAATAGAGCATTTTGTATATAGTTATAGAAATGCAAGTGGAGTGAGTAAAGTAAATGCAGAGTTATTGGAGGCAGCGATTGAACGTGCAAAGATAACGCAGCATGGAAATAAATTTACTGCAACTTTTACAATTCCAAAATCAGTATTGCAGAGTAATAATCAGTTTAATGGAACTGTAGAGTTTACGGCATATGATTTTTCGACAAATCAGAAGGATCTGAAAGATGGAAGCAGACTTGTGGTTGATAATATCGCACCGACAGGATCCGTTACATTTAATGATCCGGTTCAGGAAGTAAATGGTATTTCTTATTATTCAGGAAATATTGAAGCAACAATCGTAATAAATGAAGCAAATTTTTATGCAGAAGATGTTCAGATTTCTGTGGAAAAAGATGGTGGAGCAGGAACTTCTGTATCAGCAAACTGGACAGATAACAGTGCGGATATACATACAGGGACATTTACGTTAAGTGATGATGGTGATTATATTGTCACAGTGAATTATACAGACAGATCCTCAAATAAAATGGAGACATATACTTCTAGGCAACTAACAATAGATACACAGCATCCAACAATTCATGTCTCTAATATTAAAGTAAATTCAGCTAATAAAGATGAGAAATATGAATTCACAATTACTGCAACAGACACTGCAGATAATCTTCCGGTGGATGAAGTTAAGCCGTTATTAAAAGAAGTTACTCGTTCAGAAATAGGAACATATGAGACAAAGGATGTTCCATTGGAAAATATCACTACAGAAGTAAATAATCAGACCTATTCTATCAAGGTAGAAAATCTGGAAGAAGATGGAGTTTATACATTATCTTGTACAGCAAAAGATTGGGCTAATAATGAGTATAATAAATTTACTTTGGATGATGGACAGGAATATGAGAATGTAACTTTCTCTGTTAATCGTAATGGATCAACTTTCCTGATAGATAATAATACTGAAAAGATGTTGGATAAGTATTATGTATATAGTGTGGAAAATCCTGTTGTTATAAAAGAAATCAATACGGATCCAATTGAAAAATACGTAGTAAAACTGAATGGAACGGAATTAGAAGCAGGAGAAGACTATATAACGGAAAATGTAAATAACGAAGGTGAATGGAACGAGCGTACCTATACGATCAATAAAAAATTATTTGAAGGAGAAGGTGAGTATTCGATTGTAGTGGAATCCACAGACAAAGCAGAGACGGCTTCCTACAGTGATATAAAAGGGCTTGATGTTTCCTGGATTGTAGATCAGACCGCACCGGTTGTTGCAGTCAGTGGACTGGAAAATAGTGGACGTTACAAAACAGAATCTCAAACGGTGACAGCAATTCCAACAGATGATGGAGGTAAATTAAAGAGTTTCAAAGCAGTTGTTGCAGACAAAAGTGGAACAGTGAAGAAAAATAATGAACTGGAAGGAAAAGTATTGGTTGATTTAAGTGGGGAAGAACTCGATACTTATCTTGGAGAAAATGATGGAAAGATCACATTTAATATTCCAGAAGGACTAGAGGAACAGGTACAGATCATTTGTACAGACTATGCAGTTCATGAAGATGGGAAAACCACAAATGAATATAATGAAGTTTTTTCCAGGGTTACTGTATCAGCTAATAGTGTAATTATCTTTTATGCTAATAAGCCATTGTTCTATGGAACGATTATAGGAATTGTATTGACAGCAGGCGGAATTTTCCTGATTGTATGGAAAAGAAAAAAGAAAAAAGCAGAAGGCACTTATAAAAAATAGAAAAACCTCTTGCATTCTTGAGTATGAAATTTTTTCTGTAAATAATGTTTAAAAGGTTCTTCTATGATAAAATAAAAATCATTAGGAGAGCCTTTTATTATGGCAAGACTAAAGAAACCCGTACATCGGGTATAAATAACAGAGGCTCACATGTATGAAAGCACTTTCATGATCATTAATATACAACAGAAAAGGGGAAAATATTTCCAATATTTTCATTACACTACCAAAGAATAAAGATCAGTTGACATGGAATTATCGGACAGATAAAATACAAGGCATACAAAGGCTATTAAAAAAGGAGAAAGTGGAAATGAGGAAGAAAATTTTAGTTGGTT
>JABLTM010120784.1_pt1 | contig 14749 bp, 11 predicted proteins | sample 7160121 | NCBI WGS metagenome assembly JABLTM01 (sample SAMN14651224, study PRJNA627086) | human gut metagenome | isolation source: feces | host: Homo sapiens
CGGGGTAGCCGAATACGGTATCTACCCCCTGTTCCAGCAGGCATTCCATCACGATCTGTGATCCATTTAACTGCATTCGGGTGATTTCTCCTTTTATATATGTGGGATGCGGACGATAATTACTTAAGCTCAAGAATAGCGCCACGATCCGCAGATGTTACCATCTTTGCGTAGCGTGCCAGGTAGCCGGTTGTTACCTTCGGCTCGCGAGGCTGCCACTTCGCTCTTCTTGCTTCCAGCTCCTCATCCGATACCTTCAGCGTCAGCTTGCAGGCATCGATATCGATGGAAATAATATCGCCTTCTTCTACCAGCGCAATCGGGCCGCCCATTGCTGCTTCGGGAGCAACGTGTCCGATAGAAGCGCCGCGGGAAGCGCCGCTGAAACGTCCATCGGTGATCAGAGCCACGCTGGAGCCAAGACCCATACCTGCAATTGCGGAAGTCGGATTCAGCATCTCACGCATACCGGGACCGCCCTTCGGGCCTTCGTAACGAATAACAACAACATCGCCGGGAACAATCTTGCCACCCTTGATGGCTACGATTGCGTCATCCTCACTGTCGAAGACACGCGCCGGGCCTTCGTGCTTCAACATCTCCGGAACGACAGCGGAACGTTTAACGACACAGGCGTTCGGAGCCAGATTACCGCGCAGGATCGCCAGACCACCGACCGGACTGTAGGGATTGTCGATGGGACGGATAACTTCCGGATTCTTATTTACACAACCGGCAATGTTCTCACCTACGGTCTTGCCGGTCGCCGTGATGATATCCGTATGCAGCAGGTTCTTCTTATTCAGCTCATTCATAACCGCGTATACGCCACCGGCCTCATTCAGGTCTTCCATATAGGTAGGGCCTGCCGGAGCCAAATGACACAGGTTCGGGGTACGTGCGCTTACTTCATTCGCGATATCCACATTCAGCTCCACACCGGCTTCATGAGCGATCGCCGGCAGATGCAGCATACTATTGGTGCTGCATCCAAGAGCCATATCTACCGTCAGGGCATTCATGAATGCTTTTTCGGTCATGATATCTCTGGGGCGGATATTCTTCTCCAGGAGCTCCATAACCTTCATGCCGGCATGCTTCGCCAGCTTGATACGCTCGGAATATACTGCAGGGATCGTACCGTTGCCCTGAAGGCCCATGCCGAGTACCTCAGTCAGGCAGTTCATGCTGTTCGCGGTGTACATGCCGGAGCAGGAACCGCAGGTCGGGCATACCTTATGCTCGAACTCTCTGACATCCTCCTCGGTCATCGTACCGGCGCTGTAGGAGCCAACTGCCTCGAACATGCTGGACAGGCTTCTCTTCTGTCCCTTGACATGGCCGGCCAGCATCGGGCCGCCGCTTACAAATACGGTGGGGATATTCACACGGGCTGCCGCCATCAGCAGACCGGGAACGTTCTTGTCACAGTTGGGAACCATAACCAGAGCATCGAACGCGTGCGCCATCGCCATTGCCTCGGTGGAATCCGCGATCAGATCACGGGTTACCAGAGAGTACTTCATACCGATATGGCCCATGGCGATACCGTCGCAGACTGCGATCGCCGGAAATACGATCGGGGTTCCGCCTGCCATGGATACACCCAGCTTAACAGCCTCTACGATCTTGTCCAGATTCATATGACCGGGAACGATCTCATTATAGGAGCTGACGATGCCGACCAGCGGACGGTTCATCTCTTCTTCCGTCAATCCCAGCGCATTAAACAGAGAACGATGGGGTGCCTGCTGCATCCCCTTTGTTACAGAATCACTTCTTCTCATTACAACTTCTCCTTATAAAAACAAACCTTACAGTCTCTCAATGATGGCAGCACCCATCTCTGTGGTGCCAACCTTCTTGCAACCTTCAGACCAGATATCTCCAGTACGGTAACCATCTGCCAGTACCTGCTTCACCGCATTCTCGATGGCATCCGGTTCTTCCTTCATATCGAAGGAATAACGAAGCATCATCGCCGCAGACAGAATCGTGGCAATCGGGTTCGCAATACCAAGACCCGCGATATCCGGAGCGGAACCGTGGCTCGGCTCATACAGCCCCAGCTTGGTAGCGCCCAGACTTGCGGAGCTCAGCATGCCGATGGAGCCGGTTACTTCGCTCGCCTCATCGGAAAGGATATCGCCGAACATATTCTCGGTCAAGATAACGTCGAACTGACCAGGAGTCTTCACCAGCTGCATCGCGCAGTTATCTACCAGCATATGGGACAGCTCTACATCCGGATACTCCTTCGCCACTTCCTCTACGACCTTGCGCCACAGGCGGGAGGAATCCAGTACGTTCGCCTTATCCACGCTGATTACCTTGTGACGACGCTTTCTGGCGATCTCAAAGCCCTTGATCGCGATGCGGCGGATCTCGTTCTCATCATAAGTCAGAGTATCGGTTGCCTTCTGCACACCGTTCACTTCCTCCGTGAAGCGCTTGCCGAAATACAGACCGCCGGTCAGCTCTCTCATGATAACCATATCGAAACCTTCGCCAATAACCTCATCACGCAGCGGGCAGCGATCCTTCAATTCCGGGTAAAGATACGCCGGACGGATATTCGCAAATAATTCCAGTCCCTTACGCAGTGCCAGAAGACCAGCTTCGGGACGCTCCTGCGGCGGACGATTGTACCAGTTGGACATACCCACATTACCGCCGACCGCGCCGAGCAGTACAGAGTCGCTGTCCTTACAGGTCTGCAGTGCTTCCTCCGTCAGAGGCACGCCGTGAACATCAATCGAGCAACCGCCCATCAGAACCTTCGTGTAATTGAATTCATGTCCGAATTTCTTTCCTACGGCATCCAGAACCCTCTGAGCTTCGCCCACGATCTCCGGGCCAATTCCGTCTCCTGGAATGACTGCGATATTATACTTCATCTCTTTCTCCTAATGTATCGTAAATTTGGGATGCCAGGATGGCACAAATCCCTGATATCATAACAAAAAATGTTATCTTTAATAATAGCGTACTTTTTCCTGTTTTTCAACTGCTAATCCGTCGATTTTCTCCGTTTTCTTATATAATTGTTAAATTTTTGCCATTAAAATCGCTATAAATCGGGCAAAAAAGCTCAGGAAGGGCAGAAAAATAAAAAACCGGAGAACGGACTGATGTGTCCTCTCCGGTTTCTATGCCTGATTTCTTACTTGCGATTACTCTACACTGGGCTTCTCAATCTGAACAACCGCAGACTTCTGCATCGGGATGCGGCAGTTCTTGTTGCTGCCGAACTCTACGATCACCATATCGTCGGTGATGTCGATGATTACGCCGTAGAAACCGCTGCTGGTAAGCACGCTGTCACCAATTGCCATGCTGGAGAACAGAGCTGCCTGTTCCTTCTTCTGCTTCTTCTGCGGGCGGATCATCAGGAAATACATAAATGCTACGATGATGACAATGTAAACCACCCAGAATCCTATACCCATGCCGCCGTTGGACTCAGTTGCTGCCAAGAAATTCATAAATCTTCCTCCTAAAACTTTTGTTTCTTGAATCGTTATTTTATATCAGATCAAAGCCTACGGCTCTGTTCTCTCTCCGCTTACTGCCGCCAGCTTCCACTTCTTGTACTCCGGCCAGCGATCCTCATCCAGCGCGTCGCGGATCTCCTGCATCATCGTATTATAGAAGTACAGGTTGTGCAGGACGCACAGACGCATGCCCAGCATCTCGCCAGCCTTCAGCAGGTGACGGATATACGCGCGGCTGTAATTACGGCAGGCCGGACAGTTGCAGCCGGGTTCGATGGGACGGTCGTCCAGCTCGAACTTCGCGTTCAGCAGGTTCTTCTTGCCATAATTCGTATAGACATGTCCGTGTCTTCCGTTCCGACTGGGATATACACAGTCGAAGAAATCCACGCCGCGATCCACCGCTTCCAGAATATTCGCCGGAGTTCCGACTCCCATCAGGTAGGTCGGCTTCTCCAAAGGCAGATACGGAACCGTCTCGTCCAGGATATGATACATCTCCTCGTGACTCTCGCCAACCGCCAGACCGCCAACCGCATATCCTGCGAGATCCAGCTCGGAGATACGCTTCGCGTGCTCGATCCGGATGTCCGCATACGTGCCGCCCTGGTTAATGCCGAACAACATCTGGTGCGGATTCACTGTATCCGGCAGGCCGTTCAGGCGCTCCAGCTCCGCTTTGCAGCGAATCAGCCAGCGGGTTGTGCGCGCCACACTATTCTCCACATATTCCCGCGTGGACGGGTTCGGGATGCACTCATCGAACGCCATGGCGATCGTAGAGCCGAGATTCGACTGGATCTGCATACTCTGCTCCGGACCCATAAAGATCTTCCGTCCATCCACGTGCGAGTGGAAATGTACGCCTTCCTCCTTGATCTTGCGGAGTCCCGCAAGAGAGAATACCTGAAATCCACCGGAATCCGTCAGAATCGGGCGATCCCAGTTCATAAACTTATGCAAACCACCCAGCTTCTTCACAACCTCATCACCGGGGCGTACATGCAGATGATACGTATTGGACAGCTCCACCTGCGTACCGATCTCATGCAGATCAACAGTAGAAACAGCCCCCTTGATGGCGGCTGCTGTACCAACATTCATAAATACGGGTGTCTGGATCGTCCCATGAACGGTCTCAAACTGCCCTCGTTTTGCTCTTCCGTGTTGTTTTAATAAAGTATACATACGGGTAGTATATCGAACAATCCTTTCTTTTTCAAGTGGTTTCACCGTTTTTTCAATTTTTTTACAAAATTCACGAGAACATTCCCCCCAGCATTCCTCCGGCGGCGCAAAGAGCCAGCGGAAGCATGGCCTCCGGATTCCAACTTCCAGACAGGATCCGCCCGGCAAGAAACAGAACCAGGAAATATATAAGGCCCAGCAGCAGCCCCCACAGAAAGCGCCGGCTCATCATTCGCTTTCCCAGCAGCATGGCTCCGGCAAAGGCAGATACCGCTTCCAGAGTCAGACAGAGTCCCCTCAGCACATCACTCCCGAAATGAAGACGGCTCATCATGAAGCTGATCGCCAGAACTCCGAGGAATGTAACCATCAGGCTAACCGTCAACGCATACAGCCATTTTCCTGCTCTGCTCTCCTGACTGCTGCTTTTCACTTCTTCCCCCATTTTCTTCTCCTTTCTAATCTGGAACGCATTAATCCGAAACGTATGATTCGTGCATTTGCTAAAAATCCGTATGGTTCTAAATCGTTACTGCTTCTACATTCTATGGCCGCTGCGTCCTTCACATGCCACATTTTTTCTTCTCCTGCCTAGAATGCGCCCGCAAATATGACCCGTAATCTTGACATTACTTCATCGTTATTGTAGAATGCTTTCATGGTATCATGGGTTGTATTTTGGAATAATCTGTAAACCCTGATATCAGTTTGCAGTTACCATTTTTTATTACAGGAATAGGAGTGATTATACTTTGGACCCAAGTGACGTCTGGCTACTGATTGTTCTACTTATGCTGATTTATCTGTCTTCATTTTTCTCTGCCTCGGAGACTGCGCTTACAACCGTGAACCGCCACCGCCTCCGCGCTCTGGCTGAGAACGGCAACCGAAAGGCGGCTCTCGTACTTGAGATGCTGGAAGAGCAGGGCAAGATGCTGACAACAATTCTGATCGGCAACAACATTGTAAACTTAAGCGCATCTGCACTCGCCACGGTGCTTGCCAACAAGATTGGCGGCAACCTGGCCGTCGGGATCGGTACCGGACTCTTAACGCTGGTCATACTTATCTTCGGTGAGATCTCTCCGAAGACGATCGCTACCATCCGCGCGGAGCGGCTGGCACTCAAAAACGTATCTGTCATCCATTTTCTGATGACAGCTCTAACCCCTCTGATTTTCATTGTGAATCTCTTCTCCAGAGCGTATCTCTTTCTCATGAGAGTGAACCCGAATGAGAAGGGCGAGCTGATGACGGAAGATGAACTTCGAACAATTGTGGAAGTCAGCCATGAGGAAGGCGTCATCGAATCCGATGAGAAGGAAATGATCACGAATGTGTTCGACTTAAGCGACTCACAGGCGAAGGATGTTATGATTCCTCGTGTAGATGTCGTATTTGCAGATATAGAGACTTCTTACGAAGATCTGCTGGATATCTTCCGAGAAGAACGCTTCACCCGAATCCCGATCTATGAGGAAAGCCCGGACAATGTCGTCGGCATTCTGAATATGAAGGATCTGGTTCTGTATAAGCAGGGAACGCCGTTCGCCATCCGCGATTACATGCGGGAAGCGTATTACACGCACGAATTTAAGAATACGCACGAGCTGTTCCATGAGATGCGTCAGGCGACCATCCCGATGTCGATTGTACTGGATGAATACGGAACAACCGTCGGCATCATCACGATGGAGGATATCCTGGAAGAGATCGTGGGCGATATCCGTGATGAATTCGATGAATCCGAACTGAATGATATCCAGAAGGTTCGCGACCGCGAATATCTGGTGGCCGGTTCCTACCGCCTGGATGATCTAAATGATGAGATCGGCAGTGACCTGCAGAGCGAGGATTACGATTCCATCGGCGGCTATCTGGTCGGCCTGCTGGATCATTTCCCGGAGCAGGGCGAATCCGTCACGAGTGAGGACGGCTATCACTTCAAGGCCGAGAAAGTAGACCGCAACCGCATCGAGCTGGTGCGCGTCATCCTGCCGGAACCGAAGGAATGTCCGAACGAGGATGAAAATGAAAATAAATAACCCAAGAGGGCTATCGCAGCAGCGACAGCCCTCTTTTTAAGTACAAACTAATCTTTTCGCTTCTTCCTTTTTCATAAACTGCCGGTAGAATACAATTCCGGCAGCTACCGCAACATTTTCACTGTTTTTCGTAGTCTTTAATCCAGCTCGATTCCGTAGTTTCTGCAGAGCTTCATATACTCCTGTGAGTATACAAATCCAACTACTACTCTTTTCCGGCTGGCGCCGTCATCGATCTGATCCTGCCAGTCCTGCTTGCCTGCGGCATCCGCCTTGCGGTCGAACAGTGCGCGGTAGCAGATATCCAGGAAATCGGAATCGCTCAGATCTTTTCGATCCATCTCCTGACTCAGCAGGAAGCCCTTTGCGATATCCAGACCATTGGAATCACCGTTCAGGAGCTCCTCCACCCAGGCATACAGGCCGTTCTTATCCGGCTTGCGGTCCAGGCAGGTCTCGTACATACGTACCACGAAAGCAGTTACATCCGGATTCTTATCAACAATCTCTGTGGACTTGTAAGAACCAGTCAGGATACCGTAATCGGCACACATATCCTTGAATTCGATCGAACCGGTAAATCCGGAGATTACGTGGTTGCGGCTCTGTCCCTTTGCAAGAACCCTCAGCCAGGCATTCTTTCCACTGGGATCCGGCTCGCGGTCAAAAATCGTACGATACAGAATTGTCACGAACTCGTCATCACTGATATCCTTGCCAAGAAACTCCTTGCTGAAGAAGAAACCGGCGACAGTTCCGGAGCCGGTCTGCTTGCCGGTTGCCAGTTCTTCTACCCAGGCGTTCAGTCCATTAGTATCCGGGTCACGTCCCAGAATATTCTTGTACAGGCGCGTTACAAATTCCTTGACTGCTGCACGATCTACAACTTCCTGCTCTGTAATAACATGAACCGTGCAGGTGCTCGTATAGGAACCGGCCTTCACCACAATCTGTGCCGTTCCGGCGGAAACGCCGGTTACTACACCACCAGATGTAATCGTTGCCACGGAAGGATTCTTCGTGCTCCAGGAGGTAACGGAAGTACCGGTGTTATTGGTAAGACTCAGTGTCATGCTCTTACCTGCGTACAGGTATACATCCTTATTCTCAAAAGAAACCCGATTCCGGCAGCTGCTGGAGCAGTAATCGCCATCGATCGGAACCGTGCAGTCATGCGTATACTTAACAGAATCTCTTGTCTTGCTGCGGTAAATCACATATCCGCCATTCTCGATATAACGGGTATACAGATCCGACAGGGACTTCTCACCGCCGATTCCGTAACGAGTCTCCTTCGTCTTCGGAGGCGTCTGCTCCATAATATCGATATAAACAATATCGCCGTCATCATCGTAACCGATATCCTCTACCAGGACAACATGCGAACCGGACTTATCCAGCGCATCACCGACCTGAAGGCCGTACAGATTCTGAGGTGTTACCTTCGTAGCGAAATAAGGGATCGAGCTTGTCGTCTGACGGGAAGAAAGCCCCCACGCCCAGGAGACAAACGCGCTGCAGTCAGAGGAATAATAAGGCGCACTCCGATTATAGGTGGAACGGCTGGTATACATCTTACTGTCTTCATTCTTCACTGCTGCTACAAACTCTTTCAGAGTGGCATTCCATGGAACATATTTCGCATAAACCGGCTGTCCGTAAGGAAGTCCATTATAGGTAACTCCCTTTCGGAAAGTAATCACATAGCCGTCATCGCGTTTCCAGGATACAATATCCTGAAGAGGCGTCCACTCAACTTCGTGCATCTGTCTGGCACGCTTTACAATATTCTTCTGACCATTACTTACATTCGCATAAGCCGAAATTGCTGTAACCTCCAGAGGTTCTTCATCGGCAACAAATGTCTCCGCGCCGGAAGCAACCAGCTCTGCATTCTCATCGCAGACCACGCAGTCCTCTGCCTCGTGGAAGATCTCATCCGCCGTAACCTCCTCGCCGATGCTGTACGTGCTCACAGCTTCTGCGGAATATACGCCGAACAGCTCGGATACGCTCATGCGCTCATCCTCGTCCGCCGTGCTGATATACAGATCGCCGTTCTCTGTGTAGAAACTCCATACGCCGGACTTTACTTCCATCTCGCCGGCATAGACCGTACGGTCAAAGAGATCGCCCTTCGCGTAAATCATTCCGTATTCGGTCGGAATGAATCCGGTGATTGCCCCATCTTCCTTTACCAATACCGGAGCACCATTCGCCTCTTCACCCAGAGAGAATGCCCAGACGGAACCGTCCATCAAGAAGTAAACGGCTTTCTCATTCACCACATAGAGCTGGTGGATTGTATTCTCCGCCGTAAAGATGGTTTCCACAGAACCATCTGCCCGTGAGAGGCGCACTAGCGCTTCCCCGTCCGTATAGTAAATATAATCGTCAAAGACATTCAGATTCCGGCCATTTACCTGCGCCAGTACCGTCACATTACCGTCCGCATCTGTCTGCGTCAGGCAACCGTCTTCTTCATCAAACGCAATTGCGCTGTCGCCCTCCATGGCAATCGTACCGCCATTCAGGATATATGCGCTGCCATTACCTAAATTCCAGGAAGAGACATTGAGCAGATTCAATTGCTCTGTCGTCTCCTCTAAAGCGCTTTCCTGCTGTTCTAATCCGTCAAGTGCTTCTGTAAAATCACCATTCTGTCCAGCTGTTTCATTGGTCTCAACTGATTTTTCTTCTTCCTGCTGCGAGGAGCTCCCCATCTCTGAAGCATATACGATGGTTCCTGTCGGAGAAATGCAGGTAAATGTCAGAGAAAAAGCAAGCAAACATACTACATACTTCTTTTTCATTCGTTTTCCTTTCGTGTTGCCAGGTTAAAACATATCTTTCTGGTAAATATTCTACTAGTGCTAAGCACCAATTTCAAGCATTTTAAAAAAATCTTAAAAATGTTTACAACTTTGTTACATTTTTATTTCTTTCTATTTCTATAGTTGATTATCTACCACTGATATACTTTCATTAGCTGATCCAGCATAAGTTCCGTAGTAAAATTCTTCTGTACTCTCTCGCGCGCCGCTTTCCCGTATTGCTCGCGAAGCGCAGGATCTGCCGCCAGCTTCTTCATCGCATCCGCCAGAGCGTCCACGTCACCAGGATTTACCGTAAGTCCAGTCTTCCCGTTCAGGCTGACATAAGGCACACCACTCTTCAGCCAGGTATTGATCACAGGCTTTCCATATGCCATCGCCTCAATCTGAACCAGGCCGAAGGCTTCGCTGCGCTCCACTGAGGGAAGCACGAAGACATCCGAATTCTCAAAGGCAACCGCCATCTTACTATCCGGCAGATCCGTCTCAAAGCGCACCCGTGAAGCAATGCCCAGCTCCTCCGCCAGATTCTGCAGCTCTCCGAGCAGCACACCGTTTCCGACCATCGTCAGGTGCGCATTCGGAACCTTCGCGAACGCACGAAGCAGCACGTTGCAGCCCTTGTAATACACCAGACGCCCCACGAAAAGGAACTCCACCGGCGCGCCCGGAATGTACTGCTTCGGTGTGCTCTCCTCCGCTTTTCTTCTTAGGTATTCGCTGACTGCATACGGCACAACCACACACTTATCCCGGTAAGGCCCCAGATAAGCAGAACCGTCGATATGCCCTCTGGTAGCCACCACGATCGCGTCCGCACGCTTCAGCAGCCGTTCCATAATCGGTCGGTACAGCACCATCAGTTTCTTCTGACGCACGACATCACTGTGCCAGCTGACAACCACCTTTCCCTTGAAACCGCTTAAGAGGATTCCCAGATCTCCCAGAGGAAATGGCATATGCAGATGGATGACATCGCAGTCCCGGCTCATCGACCGCAGCTGGCGGAAAAAGCTGAAGGATACCGGCATGGAGAAATACACACCAAGGCTGGACGCCCGGTGAACCTCTACACCATTGATGGTATCCACCTGCCCCTTTCCCTTCTTCCGGCAGACAAGCACCTTCATATCGGTGCGCTCATTCAGACCTTCCGCGATCTGCTGCACCAGGCGCTCCACGCCTCCGGTGGCAGGATAATACATCTTATTCACCTGCAGAACACGAAGCTTTTTCTCATTTGCGCCATCCTTCGGCTCCGTCGGAACTTCCGTCATCCGATTTTCTTTATTCGCATCATCACTTTTCATAACATTAACTTATGGATGCAAAGACATCCAGCAGAATTTCTGCTCCTTTCTCCCAGGTAAACCCTGCGGCACGCTCAATTCCGTCCTTCGAAAGCTTCTCCCGGAGCGCCCGGTCGCGGCAGAGCTTTAAGATCCCGTCTGCAATCTCATCCTCGGAATAAGGATCCGCCAGAATTCCGGCTGTTCCGACCACTTCCGGAAGGGATGCCGCGTTCGCCGTAAGCACCGGCGTTCCGCATGCCATCGCCTCCAGCGGCGGGATCCCAAATCCTTCATATAAGGAAGGGAAGAGAAACGCCAGTGCACCGTTCAGCAGAACCGGCGGCTCGTCCGCATCGATATATCCGGTAAAGATGATCTTCTCCTCCAACTTCAGCTCCTTCACTCTCGCAAAGATCTCATCGTACATCCAGCCTTTCCGGCCGGCCAGTACCAGCACAGGAACCGAAGGATCCTCCGCCTGCGCCTTCGCGTAGGCATTGATCATCCGCACGATATTCTTTCTAGGCTCCAGCGTACCGAGGTAGAGCAGGTACTCCTCCGGCAGATGGTACTTCGCCCGCACTGCGTCAATCCGCTCCTTCGGACATCCGGGACGAAACACCTCGTGATTCACACCCAGGTGCATCACCACCATGCGATCCGGATCCACGCCCAGGTACTTATTCGTCTCATCCTTCGTGAACTGCGAAACGGTGATGATCTTCTCCGCGCGGCGGCACGCTTTCTCCATATTGGCATTCAGCATCATCATCGTCCGCTTTCGCACAGTCTCCGGAAACGCCTTGTAGCCCATATCGTGGAAGACCGTAACCGGCTTTCCCTTTACTCCCGGCGGAATATAATAATTAAAGAAGAAAGAAATATCCGAGTCCTTCCCGAAGAAGGAGGAATACGGATACGGAATCCAGTTCCAGAACATCTTGTACAGGCTGTAGCTACAGAAGGCCCGCTTCTCCCGGAAGCCGAGATCCAGGTATTCCTTCATCGCTTCCGGCGTCCCGTTCTTATAATCTCTCAGCTGAAAATAATTTAGCTGCAGATCCATCTTTGGGTCAATCCGGCGCATTTCCCGCAGCAGGCGGTCCGCCATCCAGCCGATTCCCGTCTTCTGTGCCTCCAGCAGAAGCTGTGCATCAAACGATACTTTCATTCTACGTTGTCCTTTCTGTTTCTCCGGCTGCTGCGTACCCGCCAGAGTCTGAAGCAGCTGCTTCTTTATCGATGGTATCATATCATATTCTAATGTCCGGGTCAAAAGGATTTTTAGCCGGATAATTTTTCTGTTGTTTTTCCGACATGATTATTGTATACTTTATGCGTATTATTCTGTCTTAACACGACACAGTATTTCAATCAAAGGAGAACTAATAATATGAAAGCAACCGCTTTGATCATGGCCGGAGGCCGTGGAGAGCGATTCTGGCCCCGGAGCCGTCAGGCACTTCCGAAGCAGTTTCTCTCTCTGACCGATGATGGGAAGACCATGATTCAGCTCACGGTCGAGCGTATTTCCGCTCTGGTTGATCTGGAAGACGTATACATTGCCACCAACGAGGCTTACCGCGAGCTGGTACTGGCTCAGCTGCCCGGACTTCCGGAACAGAATATTCTGTGTGAGCCGGTCGGACGCAACACGGCTCCCTGCATCGGCCTCGGTGCCATGCACATCAGCCGGAAGTATGAAGATGCCCTTATGATGGTTCTTCCTTCCGATCATCTGGTACGCTCCACTCCCACCTTTGTCCGCACGATCTGCCAGGGTCTGGAGATCGCTGAGACCAGCCCGAACCTGGTTACCATCGGTATCACTCCGAACTATCCGGAGACCGGCTACGGCTATATCCGCTATAATCCGGACGAGACGAACGGACATGCTTTCGCGGTAGACCGCTTCGTTGAAAAGCCCTGCCTGGAGAAGGCGCAGGAATACCTTCGTTCCGGTGACTACCTCTGGAACAGCGGCATGTTCCTCTGGCGCGTATCCAGCATCCTTGACAATATAAAGACGCATATGCCGGATCTCTATGACGGTCTTCAAGCCATCGGAGCCGCCATCGGAACTCCCAACGAGACCAGAGTTCTCAAAGAAGTATTCCCGACGCTGCCCTCCGAATCCATCGATTACGGCATTATGGAGAAGGCTTCTCACATCTTCATCCTGCCCGGCAACTTCGGCTGGGACGATGTGGGCTCCTGGCTGGCCATGGGGCGCATCCGCAAGTCGGATGCTGAGGGCAATGTGCTGCGCGGCAATATCGCCACAGTGGATACCAACCACTGCATCATTGAGAGCAGCGGCAAACTGATCGCCACTGTAGGCATCGAGGATCTGATCGTAATCGATACGGATGACGTCACCCTGATCTGCGACAAGACTCACGCCGGTGATATCAAGAAGATCCTCGCAAAGCTCAGAGAAGAAGGCCAGACACAGTATTTGTAAGATTCATAAAGGAGAATATAAATGAAACATGCATTAATTACCGGTATTACCGGTCAGGACGGTTCTTACCTGGCAGAGCTTCTGCTGGACAAAGGCTACGAAGTATACGGTCTGATGCGCCGCAAGAGCGTCGTAGACTACGGCAATGTCGATCATATCAAGGACAAGATTCACTTTATCTATGCGGATATGACGGATCAGACCTCTCTGATCCACGCCATGACGATCTCTCAGGCAGACGAAGTGTACAACCTGGCGGCACAATCCTTCGTAGCAACTAGCTGGGAGCAGCCCCTTGCCACCGCTGAGATCGATGCCATCGGCGTCACCAACATGCTGGAAGCCATCCGTGTCGTAAAGCCGGAGGCTCATTTCTATCAGGCTTCCACTTCCGAGATGTTCGGCCTGGTACAGGCGATCCCACAGTGCGAGACGACTCCGTTCTACCCCCGCAGCCCTTACGGCGTAGCGAAGCTGTACGGCCACTGGATCACCAAGAACTACCGAGAGAGCTACAACCTCTTCGCCTGCAGCGGTATCCTCTTCAATCATGAGAGCGAGCGCCGCGGCAAAGAATTCGTTACCAGAAAGATCACGAATGCTGTTGCCCGCATCAAGCAGGGCGTACAGGACTGCGTAGAGCTCGGCAACCTGGATTCCAAGCGCGACTGGGGACATTCCAAAGACTATGTTCACGCGATGTGGCTGATGCTGCAGCAGGATACTCCGGACGATTACGTTATCGCGACGAACGAGACCCGCACGGTTCGTGAATTCGTGGATACCGCTTTCGCATGTGCTGGCATCGAGATTGAGTGGTCCGGCGAAGGCGTGAACGAGACCGGTACCGACAAGGCCACCGGCAAGGTAGTCGTTAAAGTAAATCCGGAATTCTTCCGTCCCGCTGAAGTAGATATCCTCCTCGGCGATCCTTCCAAGGCAGAGAATACTCTGGGCTGGAAACGTGAGATCCCGTTCCAGGAACTGGTATCCCGCATGGTGAAGAATGACATGGAGCTGGTAGCTAAAGAGATCGCCTTCTCCCGTCTGTAAACAGAAAGGAGGGCTTTCATGCAGGCTCTGATTATCGGCGGTGCCGGTTTCGTGGGAAGCTATCTCGCCGCTCATTGTATGAACAACTGGCACTGGAAAGTCGCCATCACCAAGATGGACTCCGAATCGCTGGAACTTCCCGGCACGGATGTCTATAACCTTAACCTCCTGGATCCCACGCAGATCCGGGAGGTTCTGAATACGGTTCACCCAGACTATATCTTCCATCTGGCAGCGCAGAGTTCGGTTGCGCTATCCTGGAAGAAGCCGGGGCTAACCATCGATGTAAATATCAAGGGCAGCGTCAACCTGCTGGATGCAATCCGTGAGCTGGATTATAAGCCGCGTACGCATCTGATCGGCTCCGGCGAGGAATACG
>JABLTM010003501.1_pt1 | contig 14710 bp, 10 predicted proteins | sample 7160121 | NCBI WGS metagenome assembly JABLTM01 (sample SAMN14651224, study PRJNA627086) | human gut metagenome | isolation source: feces | host: Homo sapiens
GGAACTGTTCCCCGCGGGGCGGCTGGACAAAACGAGCACCGGCTTTGTGCTGCTGACTGACGACGGCGCGCTGGCGCATGACATCCTCTCCCCTGCCCACCACGTCGAGAAGCAGTACGTAGTCACGCTGGACACACCGCTGACCGACGCGATGCGCCGGGGCTTTGCCGCGGGCGTCACGCTGACCGACGGCGAGACGATGGCTCCCGCGGGCGTCGAGCCGCTGACCGACGACGGCCTGACCGTGCAGGTCACGCTGCGGCAGGGCGTCTATCATCAGATCAAGCGGATGTTTGGCGTGTTTGATGCGGGTGTGAACGCCCTGCACCGTGAGAGCATCGGCGGCGTGGCGCTGGACCCCGCGTTAGCGCCCGGCCAGTGGCGTGAGCTGACAGCGGAGGAAGTGGAACGGCTGCGCACAAGGTAAACGGCAGCCCGCGGCGGCATGGGGGCATGCCGCCCTACGACCCTATATAAAGCGCTGTGCGCAGGGCGGTGTGCCTTACAGGTATTGTGCTGTAGGGGCCGGACATGTCCGGCCCGCAGCCTTCCCCAAAACGCCTGTCTGCCTTACACCGCCGGGCCGCATATATGCGGCCCCTACCGTGCGATAAAAATAAATCCGGGCTCCCGAAATTTTCCCGGGAGGCCGGATCTGCTTTACTTATAAGCGTACACCGTCTCGCTCGGTTGGAACATCACGGTATACCCCATATCGTTATAATTGGAGAGGATGAGCTCGGTGCCCTCGGCCAGAACGATGTGGTGCAGGGTGTCCTGATAGGTGTCGTCGCCGTAGAGCCAGGCGCTGCAATACATCGTGCGGGTATTCTCCATCGGCAGGTCAAAGGCAAAGTAGCCGCTGCCCGCCGTGCAGGTCACGTCGTAGATGCCGGGTTCGATATCTTCGCCCACAAGCAGATACAGGCTGTCCTCGCTGTCGCTGAGGGTATACGAAATATCGCCGGTCACCGGGTTGGGGGCAGTATCGGTGGACAGGTCATCGACCTGTGCGTTGCTGCTGCGGAAATAGAGCGCATTGTTCCCGCTCAGGAACAGCACCGTACCCGCGGGCAGCGGGACGTCGTCCAGCCCCGAATCCGCAGCGTCGTAGGCGGACAGATCCTCGTATATTTCCACACCGCAGGCATCGTTGACAAGGTGCATTTCCATGGATGTGCCGTCCTCGGCGCACTTGATCGTGTAGGTGCCCGCGGGCAGGTCCTGCCCCACGACGTACAGCCCGGCGGGCAGGTCGCCGTCCCAGTCGGTGCCCCCGGCGGATACGAGCGGGCGCAGGTCGTCGTAGGCGTCGCTGTCGGCCTCTATGGCCTGTTCTTCGGAAAATTCGGGAACGGGCTCGGAAACCGAGGAACCGATTTTACGCTGCAGCAGGATCTGCAGCATGGGCAAAATCAAAAACAGCGCCACAACGATGATAAGCCACGCGACATTGGTACTGCGTCTGCGTCTGGAGGATGCCTCGATGTGGTGCTCCACCCGGGCCGTGCGTACCGCGGGGCGCGGTGCATTGTGGCGGTCTGTGCCGCTCTCATGTACATGGGCAGTGCGTTCCTCGTCGTCGTAGCCTTCCACCTTGGGGCGGTTGCCCGCGGGCCGCACGCGGTGGAGAACATCCTCGCCGTTGACGCGGTGATAGTGGGCACTCTCGCCCCGCAGGGTGTAGCTGTGCTCCGGCGGGATGGGCAGACCACAGTCCTCACACCGGCCATTGACGACCCGTCCGCCGCACAGGCTGCATTTTTGCATAGGGACACCTCCTCTTTTCCTTTATTATACAGGATAGCGTAGGAAATAGCTAGAGGGGCGGGAAAATAAAAAACCTCCCTTGTCAAAGGGAGGCTCAGCTTCAGGCATTTCCTGCCCGTTTTGCAGCCGTCTTTCTGTGCAGCTGCTCGGAAAAAACCGTCATCAATACCAGCATCAGCAGCAGGACAAAGGGATAGAGCTTCATCGTGATATTCTGCGCCAGAACGCCGAAAAGCGGTGAAAGGAGCGTGCTGCCGGTGTAGGCGGCGGCCATCTGCAGGCCGGTCATTGACATGCTGAGATTCTTGCCGAAGTTGGACGGCGTCTCGTGAATGATGCTGGGGTAGATCGGTGCGCAGCCCAGTCCGGCGACCACAAGGCCGACCGGCAGCAGCGCATTGCCGAAGGGCAGCAGGATCAGCACAATACCCACGGCATTCAGAAGCTGTCCCATGCGGATCATCTGCTGATCGTTGAATTTCATCGTCAAAAAGCCGCTGAAAAACCGTCCGACTGTGATGCCTACGTAAAACAGGCTCGCCCAGCTGGCGGCGGTCATTGCGTCCAGACCGCGGGTCAGGGTGCAGTAACTGGCGGCCCACATACCGGCGATCCCTTCGACACCGCTGTAAAAGGCAAAACAGAGCATTACCTCCGGCACACCGGGGACTTTCAGCAGTTCGGAAATCGTGCGGTGTTCCGGGGTAAACTCCTCCCCCGCTCCGGCGTCGGCGGGGGTCTGCCACAGCGGCAGGCTGAACAGCAGCAGCGCCGTCAGCACAAACTGCAGAACGGACACTATGCGGTAGCCGTTCTGCCAGGTGCTGCCCGCCAGCGCCCAGCCCATGATGACCGGGCCGCCCGCCGCGCCGATGCCCCACATGCAGTGCAGCCAGCTCATGTGGCGGCTTTCATAGTGCAGGGCCACATAATTGTTCAGCGCGGCGTCCACACTGCCGGCACCCAAGCCATACGGCACAGCCCACAGGCAAAGCTGCCAGAACTGCGTGCAGGTCGAAAACCCAAACAGCGCCACGGCGGTGGTGGCGACGCTGAGCGCTGTGACCCTGCCGGTGCCGAGCTTATTGTTGAGCCAGTCGCTGGCCAGGCTGGACACGATGGTCCCGACGGAGATGATCATGGACACGCCGCCCGCCCAGGACACGCCCGCGCCGAGCTGCGGATACATGCTGGGCCACGCCGCGCCCAGCAGCGCGTCCGGCAGGCCCAGGCTGATGAACGCCAGATAGATGACCGGCAAAAGCAAAGATACCATACGAAAAACCTCTTGACTTTCTGTAGTTGTGATATTATGATTATATCATCAAATTGCGGAATATACAGGCACTAATTCCGCAAAATCTCGGTACAATTTCACCAAAAACGGAGGCGAGCAAGAAATGGCACTGTCGCTGTGCAGAACGACCGTGGACGATTCGGCGCGGGAGCTGATGGAGCATGGCACCGCCGCCTTCCCCATCGCCTGTTATCACGACGATTTGCAGGCCGAGCCCGTGCCGTGGCACTGGCACGAGGAATTGGAGGTACTGGTCGTCAGCGAGGGCATGATCTTGGCGACGGCAGGCGGCGAGAAATTCCGCTTGGAAAAGGGCGAGGGGCTGTTCATCAACGCAGGGGTGCTGCACGGCGACTGGCCGCTGAATGCGGGCAGCTGCCGCCTGCACAGCATGGTGTTCCACCCACGGCTGGTGGGCGGCAACCCGGACAGTGTGTTCTGGCAGAAATATCTGCAGCCGCTGCTGACCGACCCCAGCCGTCCCTGCGCCGTGCTGCGCCCCACGGTGGACTGGCAGCACGAGGCCATCGAGGACATGGAGCGGGCGTTCCGCGCGGTGGTGAACGAAATCCCCGGCTACGAGTTCAAGACCCGCGCGGCGCTGTCGGAGATGATCTTCCAGCTGGTCAGCCACGCTCCGGCGGTGCAGGCCATGCCGAAAAAGGCACTGCGCAACGCCGACCGCATCAAGACGATGCTGCAATTTATCCAAGAGCATTACGCCGAGAACATCTCGGTCGAACAGGTCGCGTCCAGTGCGTCCATCAGCCCCAGCGAGTGTCTGCGGTGCTTCCACGATATGATCGGCACGACACCGAATCAGTATCTGCGCGACCAACGCGCCCAGCGCGCGGCGGAGCTGCTGTGCGGCACGGGACTGCGGGTGACGGAAATCGCGATGCAGTGCGGTTTTCAGGACGCGAGCTACTTTGCCCGCGCCTTCCGCCAGGTCTACGGCTGCGGCCCGACGGAGTATCGCAGAAAAGCACGAAGGGAAAAATAAAACTACCGCCGTCAGTTCCCTGACGGCGGTAGTTATTTTATCGGGAATTAACCGTTATTCTTGCGGGTCTTGATTTCGTCCACGACCTGGTTGATGAAAGCATCCAGATCCATCGTGGTGGTCTCGCCCTTGCGGTCACGGACGCTGATGTTGTTGGACTCGACCTCTTTTGCGCCCAGAACCAGCATATAGGGCACGCGGTCAACCTGCTGGGCCTGGCGGATCTTGTAGCCGATCTTCTCGTTGGACTCATCCAGCACAACGCGGACACCGGCGGCCTGCAGCTTGGCGGTGACGTCCTTCGCGTAGTCCAGCGTCTTTTCGCTGACGGGCAGGACCTTGACCTGCGTCGGGGCCAGCCAGGTCGGGAAACGGCCCTTCGTCTCCTCGATCAGGTAAGCCATGAAGCGGTCCAGAGAGCCAAGGATCGCGCGATGCAGCACGACGGGGGTCTTTTCGCTGCCGTCCTTGTCCACGTAGGTCAGGTGGAACTTGGCGGGCAGGCAGAAGTCCAGCTGGCAGGTGGACAGGGTGTATTCGGCGCCGACAGCGGGCTTGACGTTGACGTCCAGCTTCGGGCCGTAGAAGGCGGCCTCGCCAATCTCCTCGGTAAAGTGGATGCCCAGCTCGGTCAGGACCTCGCGCAGGGCGTTCTCGGCATGGTTCCACATAGCGTCGTCGTCATGGTACTTCTTCTTGTCGGCGGGGTCGCGCAGGGACAGCACGCAGCGGTAATCCGTGATGTTGAAGTCCTTGTAGACGTCGAAAATCAGCGCGCAGACGTTGGCAACCTCGCTCTTGATCTGCTCGGGCGTGCAGAACAGGTGCGCGTCGTTCTGGCAGAAGTGGCGGCCGCGCTCGATGCCCTTCAGTGTGCCGGAGGACTCATAGCGGAAGTCGTGGGCGATCTCGCCGATGCGGATGGGCAGCTGGCGGTAGCTGTGGGGCTGGTTGGCGTAGATCATCATGTGGTGGGGGCAGTTCATCGGGCGCAGGACGTAGCTCTCGCCCTCCATCTCCATAGCGGGGAACATGTTCTCGCGGTAGTGGTCCCAGTGGCCGGAGGTCTTGTACAGGTTCACGGTGCCGATGCAGGGGGTCATGACGTGCAGGTAGCCGCGCTCACGCTCCTTGCCCTTGATGTAATCCTCCAGCTGCTGCCAGACGGTGTAGCCGTTGGGCAGGAACATCGGCAGACCGCGGCCAACGAGGTCGTCGGTCATGAACAGGCGCATCTCCTTGCCGATCTTGCGGTGGTCGCGCTCACGGGCCTCCTGCTGCTGCTTCTCCCAGGCGTCCAGCTCCTCCTGATTGTGGAAGGCAACGCCGTTGATGCGGGTCAGCATCTTGTTCTCTTTGTCGTTCTTCCAGTAAGCGCCGGACTGCTGGGTGATCTTGAACGCCTTCAGCGCCTTGGTGTAGCACAGGTGGGGTCCGATGCACATATCGACGTACTCGCCCTGCTGGTAGAAGCTGAACTCGGTCTCGTCGGCCAGGTCGGCGATATGCTCGATCTTGTAGTGCTCCTGACGCTCCTCCATCAGCTTGACGGCCTCGTCACGGGGCAGGATGAACGGCTTGATGGGAAGATTCTCCTTGCAGATCTTCTTCATCTCTTTTTCGATGGCGGCCAGGTCCTCGTCGGTCAGCTTGGTGTCGCCGAGGTCGACGTCATAGTAGAAGCCGTTCTCGGTGGCAGGGCCGAAGGCAAAGTCCGCCTGCGGGTAGAGGCGCTTGATGGCCTGCGCCATGATATGGGCAGCCGTGTGGCGCAGAACGTGCAGTTCTTCCTCCTGCGGGCACTCGGCGACGGTACCGTCCTTGTAGATGATCTTCATAATTGTACGCTCCTTTTGCAATTGCACAAAAATGCAAATAAAAAATGCTCCATCCCTCGCTTACAAAAGGGATGAAGCATATAGCTCCACGGTTCCACCCAAATTGCGCTTATATCTTATATAAAAGGTAAGCGCCGCTCGTACCGGCTGTAACGGGCCGTACCCGGCGGAGGTTCGCCCCCGCGCTCGGCAGTGGTAAGGCTGCGGGCCGCTGCAAAACCGCTTGCACCACGCGGCGTACCGCGGCGGTTCTCTCTTGTGCAGGACCTCGCATCCCGTTTGTCTGCCTCATGGCTTTGTACAGGATGAAGTTAAGTTATTTATAGCACAAGTGCGGCTTTAAGTCAAGTAGAAAAATTTGGAATGTTGAGGTTGTAGGGGCCGCACATGTGCGGCCCGCAACGTAAAGGCAAGCAGGCGTCTGTCATAAAGCTGCGGGCCGGGCATGCCCGGCCCCTACATTTATACCTCCGCCAGTTTGCACAAAAAACTTTCCACTCCCCTGCTCTGCCCATGTAAAACGCCGAAGTTATTAAATATACATTGACTTTACATATTTATGCAGTTATACTGTATACATCAACCAAGTGAGGGCTTGGGAAGGTACAAACATTTGAGATACATTGAATCGAGGAGATCATCATGAAAAAAATCACTGCTCTGATGCTCAGCTCCGCTATGATGCTGAGCCTGGCCGCCTGCGGCGGTTCCGCTTCCACCGAGACTGTTTCCAGCGAGGCTGCTTCTTCCGAGGCCGTTTCCACCGAGGAGGCCGCTTCTGCCGACGCTGCCGCGGTGACCACCGTCAACGCCGGCAAGCTGACGATGTCCACCAATGCCGCCTTCCCCCCGTATGAGATGACCACCGACACCGGTGATTTCGAGGGCATCGACATTGAGGTTGCGGATGCCATCGCCAAGAAGCTCGGCCTGGAGCTGCAGGTCGACGACATGGACTTTGACGCCGCCCTGCTGGCCGCCCAGAACGGCAAGAGCGACATGGTCATGGCCGGTGTCACCGTCACCGACGAGCGCCTGAAGGTCATGGACTTCTCCGACACCTACGCCGAGGGCATCCAGTCCATCATCGTGCCTGAGGGCTCCGACATTGCCACCGCTGACGACCTGTCCGGCAAGGCCATCGGCACCCAGCGCGGCACCACCGGCTACCTCTACTGCACCGATGACTTCGGTGAGGAAAATGTCATCGCCTATGATGACGGTCTGACCGCTGTGCAGGCCCTGAACAACGGCCAGGTCGATGCCGTCGTCATCGACAACGCCCCCGCCCAGGAGTTCGTTGCGGCCAACCCCGGCCTGAAGATCCTTGACACCGCTTACGCCCAGGAAGATTACGCCATCGGCGTTGCCAAGGGCAACACCCAGCTGCTGGACGCCATCAACGGCGCTCTGGAGGAGCTGCAGGCCGACGGCACCCTGCAGGCCATCGTGGACAAGTACATCACCGCTGAATAAGCGCTTTGCAGCAAGCGGAAAGGCACGCCGGTATCCCGGCGCGCTTTTCTTTTATTTAGTGTGATTTTTCCCGGAAATATGGTATAATACAAATGTCGCGCTGTAGGGGCCGCATATATGCGGCCCGCAGCCTTCCCGCAGGCAAGAGTTTGCCGGAAAGCCGCGGGCCGGACATCCCCGGCCCCTACAGGTGTGCTGAATTCAAACAGAAAGAAAGGTTGTGTTGCGGATGGAAGCACAGTTTGAAGCGCTTTCGGAGCTGGTCAAGAACGGCCAGAAACTGAACTTCGGGCAGGACTTCTTCGTAAAATTTTACCAGGCATTTCTCTACTCGGACCGCTGGCAGCAGTACATCAAGGGCGTGGGCACGACCCTGCTGGTCACGGCCATTGCACTGGTGCTGGGCGTTGTGCTGGGTGCCATCGTCGCTATGGTCCGCGTGGGCTACGCGCAGCAGAAGCCCCACCACCGCAACCCGATCCTGGGCATCTTCAACGCCGTAGCGCAGGTGTATGTCACCGTCATCCGCGGCACGCCTATGATGGTCCAGTTGCTCATCATGAGCATGGTCATCTTCGCCAGCAGCCGCAACTTCACGATGGTCGGTGCGCTGGCGCTGGGCATCAACTCGGGCGCCTATGTCTCGGAGATCATCCGCGGCGGCCTCATGGCCGTTGACCCGGGCCAGATGGAGGCGGGACGCAGCCTCGGACTCAACTACATGACCACGATGTTCGAGATCATCATCCCCCAGGCCATTCGCTCCATCCTGCCTGCGCTGGGCAATGAGTTCATCATGCTTTTGAAGGATTCCTCGCTGATCACGGTCATCGGCGGCAAGGAGCTGCTGTATGCCGCGCAGGGCATCATGAACCGTACCTATGAGCCTATGTTCCCGCTGCTCGGCGTGGCCGCGACCTATCTGGTGCTGGTCATGCTGTTCAGCGCGCTGCTTGCAAAATTTGAGAGGAGGCTGGCGCAAAGTGATAGACGTTAAAGGACTGCAGAAGAACTACGGCGGCCTGCAGGTGCTCAAGGGCGTGGACCTGACCATCAACAAGGGCGACTGCGTTGTGCTGGTCGGCCCCTCGGGCTGCGGAAAATCCACGTTCCTGCGCTGCCTGAACCGTCTGGAGGAGCCGGACGGCGGCCATGTCATCTTCAACGGCAAGGAAGTCACCGACCACGACATTGACCATGTGCGCCAGAAGATGGGCATGGTGTTCCAGCATTTCAACCTGTTCCCCCACCTGACGGTGAAGAAGAACATCACGCTGGCCCCCGTGCGTCTGGGCCTGATGAAGCAGCCCGAGGCCGACAAGAAAGCCATGGAGCTGCTGGAGCGCATCGGTCTGGCCGACAAGGCCGACACCTACCCCAACATGCTGTCCGGCGGGCAGAAGCAGCGCATTGCGATTGTGCGTGCGCTGGCCATGAACCCCGACGTGCTGCTGTTTGACGAGCCGACCTCCGCCCTTGACCCCGAGATGGTCGGAGAGGTTTTGGAGCTGATGAAGGAGCTGGCCCGCGGCGGCATGACGATGGTCTGCGTCACCCACGAGATGGGCTTTGCCCGCGAGGTCGCAAACCGCATCATCTTCATCGATGAGGGCATCGTCAAGGTCGATAAGCCGCCGAAGGAGTTCTTCGCCAACCCCGAAAATGAGCGCTTGAAGGCATTTTTGTCAAAGGTGCTGTAAATTTGTATAGAAAGCGGTCTGCCGATGGATTTTCGGCAGACCGCTTTTTTGCCTGCGGAAACGCCCCCGGGCGGATATGGAATCCGCCCCTACGCTTTCACCGCGCACGATATTCTGCTGCTATTATATACGCCCCGGCAAGTTGATTCTTTGCGCAAAATGTGGTAAAATAGCACTATTACTATGGATAACTATGCAACCACGATTTTACACATAAGGAACAGGTATTTTTATGGCTGAAAATCTGCAAACCACCCGCCCGGCTGACGAGGGCTGGACTACGGTCATCCGGCCCAAGACCGGCTGGTTCGACATCGACCTGCAGGAGCTCTGGCGCTACCGCGACTTAATTATGATGTTCGTCAAGCGCAACTTTACCGTGCTGTACAAGCAGACGATCCTGGGCCCCGCGTGGATCATTCTGAACCCGCTCATCACCACCGTGATTTTCAACGTTGTGTTCGGCGGCATGGCCAACATGCCCACCGACGGCGTGCCCGGCTTTTTGTTCTACATGGCCGGCAATACGGTGTGGACCTTCTTTGCCAACTGCGTCAACAATACAGCCAATACGTTTGTGACAAACTCACAGATTTTTGGCAAGGTGTACTTCCCGCGCCTGACGATGCCGGTCAGCCAGGTGCTGACAAGCCTAATCAACTTCGGCATTCAGGCGGTCATGTACCTGATCTTCTGGGTGTACTTCTTTGCCACGGGCAGCGGCGTCACCTTTACGCTGTGGGTGCTGGCTGTGCCGTTCGTCGTGCTGGAGGTCATGCTGCTGGGCCTCGGCGTCGGCATCATCGTGTCGTCCTTAACGACGAAGTACCGCGATCTGGCGATTGCCGTCGGCTTCGGCGTGCAGCTCTGGATGTACGCCTCCCCCGTCGTCTATCCGCTGTCGATGCTGGATAACTCCCCGCGCCTGCGGGTGCTCGTCCAGCTCAACCCCATGACGTCGCCGATTGAGATTTTCCGCATGGCTACCTTGGGCACCGGCACGGTCACGACGTTCGGCATTGTGTACAGCCTGATTTTTACCGCTGCGGCGCTGGTTTTGGGCGTCGTGCTGTTCAGCCGCATTGAAAAGACCTTCATGGATACCGTGTAAGAAAGGGGCGCGTAACTATGTCTGCAAATGAAAAACGCCCTGTCATCGAGGTCACGGGGCTGAAAAAGCAATACAAGCTCGGCCAGATCGGCGGGGGCACGCTGACCCACGACCTGCAAAGCTGGTGGGCCCGTGTGCGCGGCAAGGAGGACCCGAACACCGTCATCGGCACCGACCAGCGGCTGTTCGGCCAGACGTTTATGGCGCTGAACGGCGTTGACCTGACCGTCTATCAGGGTGAGGCACTGGGCATCATTGGCCGCAACGGCGCGGGCAAATCCACGCTGCTCAAGCTGCTCTCCCGCATCACCGCCCCCACCGAGGGCGAAATCAAAATTCGTGGCCGCGTGGCCTCGATGCTCGAGGTCGGCACCGGCTTCAACAACGAGATGACGGGCCGCGAGAACATTTATATGAACGGCGCGATTCTGGGCATGACCCGCGCCGAGATCGACGCAAAGCTGCCGCAGATCATTGAATTTTCCGAGTGCGGCGACTTCATCGACACACCCGTCAAGCGCTATTCCAGCGGCATGTTCGTCAAGCTGGCCTTCGCCGTGGCCGCGCATCTCGACAGCGAGATCATGGTCATGGATGAAGTTCTGGCCGTCGGCGATATGAAATTCCAGCAGAAATGCTTAGGGAAAATGAGCGACGTCGCCAATCAGGACGGGCGCACGGTGCTGTATGTCAGCCATAATATGTCGACCATTCGTCAGCTTTGCACCCGCTGCGTCGTGCTGGACAAGGGCAGGGTCATCTTTGACGGCGACGTGGAGCAGGCCATCGCGGTCTACATGGACACCACCGACGTCAACGTTGTCCACTACGACCTGGCCGACGTCGCCCGCATGACGGGCAGCGCGGGCAAGCGGTTCCGGCTGGAAACGCTGGATTTCGTCGGCAAGGAGTCGAGCGTGTTTGCCGATACCGAAAAGATGCGGGTAAAAATCACCTGGCGCGTTTCGGAGCCGTTCGCGGGCATCCACATGAAGATGAACCTCCACGCGCGAGATTCGACGCCCGTCGGCATCACCCATCCCGTCGACCTCGGCCCCGCCGAGCCGGGCAAAATCTACACCTCTGTGTTTGAATTTGACCCGAGTCTGCTGGGCGAGGGACAGTATTTCTTCTATCTCGACATTTTTGACGGCGCGCTGGCCCACGCGGTCTGCCTGGACAAGCCCGTGACCGAGTTCGCCTTTGAGGTGACAAACAGCGACCTGACGATGCCCGAGTGGGCGTCCGGCTGGGGCCGCATCCACTTCCCGCCCGTCAAGCTCGTGCAGGAGTAACGCATGAAACCGAATTTGTACATCTGCCACACCGCGTATCAGGTCTTGGTCGATCTGCTGCGGGCCGGGCGCTGCGCCGGCAAGCCCCACACGATGGTGCTCTCCGCCTCCGTGCCCGACACCGCCGCGCTGGCGGCACGTCTGGACGCGACGGGCGTGGTCAAGACTGTCCTTGTGGACGAGACGCGCTGGCCCGGGACCGTGACGGGGCTGTTTGCCCACCGGCGCGCGGCCCGCGCCTTTGAGAAGCTGTGCGGCTGGAAATTGAACCGTGCAGCGTTTGAAAATGTCTATATCCACAACGATTGGAGTGTGCTGGGCCGCTATTTGCAGGATTGCCGTGCCGGGTATATTTTGTGCGAGGACACGTTCGGCAGCACGCTCGGCCCTGACCAGCATCTTGTGACCGACCAGCGCGCCGCGGCGGATTTTGCCGCGAAGCAGCGCGGCAAAGGCTACCTGTACTGGGGCGACAGCCCGTGGTGCGTCCGTGTCGAGAGTGAGGACGCCGCGCGGTGTACGCTGTTCCCGGCGGACCGCATGGTGACGGACAGCAAGGCCAAACTGTTAGAGAGCCTGACCGACGACGAAAAAGCGATGGTGCGCCGCGTATTTTTGACGCAGCCCCTGCCCGAGAAGGCAGACGGCGCGACGCTTTTGCTGCCCCGCAGCTTTGTGGCCGACGGGCTGATGACCCAAGCGGAGCAGGACGCGATGTTCAAAGCGGTGGCGGAAAAATACGCCGTTGGGCCGCTCTTTATCAAGACCCACCCGCGGGACACGACAGATTACGCCGCCCTGTTCCCCGATGCAGTCATTTTGGAGCGCACGATGCCCAGCGAGGTGCTGAACTTCTGCCTCCCCTTCCATTTCGCCCGTGCCGTCACCGTGCAGAGCTTCGTCCTGCGCGGCTTCACCGCGGCGGATGAGAAGATCCTGCTGACGCTGGAGGAGGCGAGGGAACTCCTATAAGCGGCTGAGGATGTAGGGGCGAACATTGTTCGCCCGTCAACTTTACGAAACAACGCTTTTTCGGGAAAGCTGTAAATGAGGCAAACAGCCGTGGGCGAGCAATGCTCGCCCCTACAGAGAGCTTCCCGCGGATATATTGAGGTATAAAACCATGAAAACAATCGCTGTGATCCCGGCGCGCTACGCCAGTACCCGGATGCCGGGCAAGCCGCTGGCCGATGTGCTGGGCAAACCGATGATCTACTGGGTCTACAAGGCCGCCAGGGCCTGCCCGAAGCTGGACGATGTGCTCATCGCCACCGACGACGAGCGCATTGCCGACGCCTGCAAAACCTACGATATGCGGTATATTATGACCAGCCCCGACCACGACACCCCCACCGGGCGCATCTGGGAGGTCAGCACCGTCGAGGACGCCGACCTCTACCTGCAGCTCATGGGCGACGAGCCGCTGGTCAACCCTGCGGCGTTCGACCTGATCCTGCCTGACACGCTGCCCGATGACCCCTATTACGTCGCGGTGCTGACGAACGTTATGGAGCACCCCGCCGACGTCATCGACTTCTCGAACCAAAAGGTCGTGACGAACGCCGCACGGGAGATCCTGCTGATCTCCCGCAGCCCCATCCCCTACCCGAAGGGCACGCTGGATTTCGAGTACGAGAAGGTCACCGGCATTCAGCTGTACAGCAAGCAGGCACTAAAATTCTACCATGATACGCCGAAATCCATCCTTGAAAAGGCCGAGGAAAACGACATGATGCGCTTTATCGAGAATGGCCACAAGGTACACGCCATCGTCAGCCCGTACAAGACGGTCAGCGTGGACACGCCGAAGGATCTGGCGCTGGTAAATGAAATTTTGAAGGAGAAGCAGCATGGCTGATATTAAACTGCTGGACTGCACCCTGCGCGACGGCGGCTATGTGAACAACTGGCAGTGGGGCTTCGGCTCGGCGCGCCGCATCATCCAGACGCTGACCCGCGCGGGCGTGGACATCGTCGAGGTCGGCTTTCTGCGCAATGTGGACGGCTACGACCCCGACGTGACGGTCTGCAACACGATTGAGGAACTGAACCGCCTGCTGCCCGACGAGGGTCAGCGCGGCCACACGATGTACTCCGGCATGGCGATGCGCTCCAACTACGACATTGCCAAGCTGTCCCCCTACGACGGCCACGGCATTGAAATCATCCGTATCACCGCCCATGATTACGACATTAAGGACGGCATGGACTTTGCCCGCCGCATCAAAGAATTGGGCTACAAGGTCTCCATCAACCCCATCAACATCATGGGCTACAGCGACAAGGACCTGCTCTGGATCTTTGAGCAGGTCAACGAAATTCATCCGTGGCAGTTCTCCATTGTGGATACCTTCGGCAGCATGCGCCGCCGCGATCTGGAGCGCATCGTCAGCATGGCTGACCATAATTTAGCCCCGGACATCCGCCTGGCGCTGCACCTGCATGAGAACATGGCGCTGAGCTTCTGCCTGGCGCAGGAATTTCTCGACAAGCACCTGCGCCGTGACCTGGCTGTGGACGGCAGCCTGATGGGCATGGGCCGCATCCCCGGCAACCTGCCGATTGAGCTGATCGCCGACTATATGAACGAGTACTTCGGCGGCCACTACAACATTGACGACCTCATGGATGCCATTCAGGACCACATTGCGCCCATCAAGGGCAACTGCGCGTGGGGCTACACCCCGGCGTACTTCCTGTCGGCCAGGTTCAATCTGCACCGCAACTATGCCGAGCATTACCTTGGCAAGGGCGATCTGACGAACCGCGACATCAACCATATTCTGGCGGCCATCGCGCCGAACAAAAAGACTGTGTTTGATGCCGCCTACGCCGACACGCTCTATACCGAGTACAAGAACCGCCGCATCGACGACGCAGGCGCACTGGCCGCCCTGCAGAGGGCCTTTGCGGGCAAGACCGTGCTGGTGCTGGCCCCCGGCGGCAGCCTGGCTGCCGAGGCTGGCCGTGCCGCTGTAGCAGCCGCGCAGGCCGACGTGACAGTCTCGGCCAACTTTGTGCCGGATTTTGTGACGCCCGACTATGCGTTTTTCACGAACGCAAAACGCTTTGACGTGGATGCCGCCTACCCCTGCCCGCTGATCTTGACCAGCAACCTGCGCGCCGACAAGGACGCGGCGGTGGTCAACTATGACCGGCTGTCCGCCACCGACGCGCAGGGCGGCAACAGCGTGCTGATGCTGCTGCGTCTGCTGCGCCA
>JABLTM010049047.1_pt1 | contig 14701 bp, 10 predicted proteins | sample 7160121 | NCBI WGS metagenome assembly JABLTM01 (sample SAMN14651224, study PRJNA627086) | human gut metagenome | isolation source: feces | host: Homo sapiens
ACAAGGCGAAGCTGCGCCGGACGATACGGCAGGCACTTTCCCAAGCTACCAGCTTTGACGAGTTTTCTTCCCTTTTGCTGCGGGAGGGTGTGACTGTCAAGGAGAGCCGGGGGCGGTTTTCCTACCTCACGCCGGACAGGACAAAGCCTATCACAGCCCGGAAGCTGGGGGACAATTTTGACAAGGCTGCTGTCCTTGCCCTGCTCACGCAGAACGCCCACAAAGCCACCGAGCAGACCAAAGCCATACCCGAATACCTTGTCGCAGTTAAAAAGCCGTCACAAGGGGAAAAACCCACAAAAACTACCCCGGCAGACAACACCATCGAAATTTGGAAGAGATTCAGGAAATGGGGCGGGATGCCGACCGGTATCACCCAAAACGTCAAAGACCTGCTTTCCTCCCGTGAGGTGGAGAACATCTTTGAAAATTCGGACTACATTTATATGTTGAACCAGGCCAGCGGAGACCGGCAGATTCTTGCAAAGCAGCTCAATATCTCCCCGCACCAGCTCTCGTATGTCACCCATTCCGGTGAAGGCGAGGGTCTTTTGTTTTACGGGAATATCATCCTGCCCTTTGTAGACCGCTTCCCCAAGGGCACGGAGCTGTATCGGGTGCTCACGACAAAGCCGCAGGAAGTATCTTCCTGACCGCAGCAAGGAGGACAGACGAAACATGGATAATAAACTGATGACCTTTGAAAACGCGGCCTTTGGCAAAATCCGAACGCTGACCATCGACGGTGAACCGTGGTTTGTGGCAGTCGATGTGTGCCGGGCGTTGGAGATTGGGAATCCCACCGATGCTATGCATCGTCTGGATGCAGACGAGCGCACCCTCGTTTCAATCGAGGGTGCCAGCAACGGGCTTCCGGTAAACGCTGTGAACGAACCCGGCCTCTATACCTTGATTCTCGGTTCCCGCAAGCCTGAGGCAAAGGCGTTCAAGCGCTGGATCACCCACGAGGTCATTCCGGCGATCCGCAAGTACGGCGGGTATATGACGAAATCCCTGTTGGAGCAGATGCTGGAGAATCCCAATCTGATCTATGAGTTTGCACGCCGGATGCTGGAAGAACAGCAGAAAAACGAGCGGCTGCGGCAGGAGCTTGACCGCGCCAAGCCCAAGGCGGATTACTACGATGCGTTCATCCACCCGGAAAGCTGCACCAATATCCGCGCCACAGCAAAAGAGTTGAAGGTGCCGGAAAAGATGTTTACCGCTTTCCTTATCCGCAAGCGCTACTTGTACCGCGCCCCTTCCGGCAGTCTCATGCCCTACGCCAAGGCAGCGGACGACGGCTTATTCTTCGTAAAAGACTACATCGCCGTCAACGGGCATCAGGGGGTGTACACGCTGGTGACGCCCAAGGGCAAGGCGCTGTTTCTTTCCATGCTGGGTGAGATCGCATAAAAGAATCCAATTTCCATGAGAGTGAGGTGATGTTTTATGGCAAAACGCGCACCAAGGCTGCAATTCACCGAGGAAGAGCGTGCTTCCCCGGAGCTTGCGCCTGCCATTCAAAAAGCAGACAAGAAGATCAAAAAGCTGGAAAAGGCTGAGGCAAAGATTCCAAAGAAAGAGGTAAAACAGCGTGTTGTGGATTCCGATGGGAAGATCACGACACGCCTTTCTTTTGAGGAAAAGAAGCCGCCCTCCAAGCTCAGCCACGCGGCGAAGGTTTCCGGCGACGCCGTGCTGCACGGTGTTCACCGAGAAGTGCGGCAGAGCAATGACGGCGACAACGCCGGTGTGGATGCCGCCAATACGCTGACGGAAGATGCCGAGAGCGCATATCAAGTGGGGCGTAACATCCACCGCGCCCATGAACTCAAGCCCTACCGTAAGGCACACCGGGCAGAGAAAAAAGCGGACAAGGCCAACGTTAAGGCGCTGAATCAGGAGTTTGCCCAGCAAAACGAGGGCTTTTCCTCCAATCCGTATTCCCGTTGGCAGCAAAAACGTGCAATCAAGCGGGAGTATGCCGCTGCAAAGTATGGACGCGGCACAGTGAATACAGTCAAGGCATCGGAGGTTACGAAAAAAGCGGCAGAGAAAAGTGCAGAGGCCGGAAAGAAAGTCGGAGAGTTTGTTGCCAAGCACAAGAAAGGATTCCTTATTGTCGGCCTGATTGCAGCGGTTTTCCTGTTGTTCACCAACCTGTTTTCCTCCTGTTCCCTGATGTTCCAGGGCGCAAGCTCTTCCATTGCCGCTTCCACCTATCCGTCTCTGGACGAGGACATGCTGGCGGCTGAGGCGCAATATTGCGCTATGGAGGCAGAATTACAGGCGAGGCTGGACAACTACGAAGCCGAGCATGATTACGATGAATACCACTATGAACTGGACGATATCGAACACGACCCGTATGTTCTGATTTCTGCAATCACCGCGCTGATGGGCAGAGAATGGACGATCAGCGAGGTCGGCGGGATTCTGGATATGCTCTTTGAAAAACAGTACATCCTTACGGAGACCGTGGAGACGGAAACCAGATACCGCATGGAGATCAGAACCGGCAGCTACACCTATTATGACTACGAGTTGGAGGATTGGGTCACGGAGGAATACGAATACGAGGTAGAGGTACCGTACACCTATTACATCTGCACCGTAAAGCTGGAAAACTTCAACCTCAGTCATGTTCCGGTCTACATCATGTCGCAGGAGCAGCTTTCCCTCTATGCCATGTACATGGGCACGCTGGGCAACCGGCCTGACCTCTTCGGCAGCTCTTCCTATGTCGGCAGGTATTATGGAAGTGAGTATCCAAAGTATGAGATTCCACCGGAAGCATTGGAGGACGAACAGTTCGCCGCCATCATCAAGGAAGCGGAAAAGTATCTTGGGTTCCCCTACGTCTGGGGCGGCAGCTCACCGTCTACATCCTTTGACTGTTCCGGCTTCGTTTCATACGTCTACAACAACTGCGGCCTCGGCTGGAGCTTTGGCCGTCTGGGCGCGGAGGGGCTGCGGCAGATATGCGCCTATGTTTCCCCAGCAAACGCAAAGCCCGGAGACCTGATCTTTTTCCAAGGAACGTATGACACCACTGGCGCATCCCACGTCGGTATTTATGTGGGAAATAATACCATGCTGCACTGCGGCGACCCCATTCAGTACAGCGACATTACTTCATCTTACTGGCAGCAGCATTTCTATCAATTTGGCCGTCTGCCATCACCATAAGGAGGAACTATGAACCCGAAAATCAGCAAACTCAAAGCGGAACGAGCGAAGAATGACGGGAAAATCGCCATGCTCCAGTCCCGCAACCGTGAGATCGACGAGGATATCATTAAGCTGGAAAATGAGGATATCGTCGGCCTTGCCCGTGCCACCGGCATGACGATGGAAGAGCTGGCGCAGTACCTCATGCATATCAAAAAGGGCGGTTCGCCGTTTTGCAGCACACAGAAGGAGGATATGGAAAATGCACCTGAAGAAAACTAAGAAAACCCCGCGTATGTTCCGCATGATTGCGCTGATGCTCAGCCTTGTGCTGGTGTTTTTCACCATGACCGGCATGGCGCTTGCGGAAGAAGGGACAGACGTGTCCGATGCCGCGCCTGACAGCACCCTTGAAATTGTGGAGACAGAATTGGAGGTAGAACCCGAACCCACAGAAGAACCTCCTGCCGAGACTCCCGGTGCAGAGGAAACGCCGGAACCCACGCCGGAGCCGGAAGAACCCTCTATCCCACCGGAAACCACGGACGCCCCTGCGCTGGAACCGGATTATGAGCTGGACGCGGAAATCCCGACTGGCTGGCACAATGCGTCGGTTACGATCACCGTTCGCCTGATTGATAAAAACAATACCGGCTGGGTCAAAATCGAGGCTGCGTTCAGTAATGAGGATGACGCTGAACGCTTTGATGTAACGAAAGAATGGAATGAATACGGTTATTTGGAACGCACGATGCTGGATAACGGCACCGTGTATTTCTATATCACCGATCCGATGGGCGTTGAGCATGAGCTGTTTCTGGACGTATACTGCATGGACTTTGACGCACCGGTGATTCGAGCTGGTATCAACGGTACGCTCCTGCGCGTGGAAGCCAGCGATGCGCTTTCCGGCATTGCTGCGGTCTTCGTCAATGATGAGTTATACACGACCCTCGAAAATGGTGAGCTGAACATCCGCATTGATAACCTGACGGACAACGCCTATCTCTACATCGACGCGCTGGACAATGCCGGGAACTGGACGGACTATGTTGTACTTGCCAATCCGTTCTACGAAGAAGAACCGGAACCGACGCCCACACCCACGCCGGACACCGGCGATGATGAGCACGACGATCATTGCCCCACAGACTGCGACTGCCGCAAGAATAATACGTCCGGCAGCAGCTCCGGCAGCTCATTCGGGGGCAGCAGCGGCGGTGCATCCTCTGTAAGTGGCGGCAGTAAAAATGCAGGCTCGTCTGCACAGGCCCCGGCATCTTCCGAGGCTCCGGCTCCCACCACGGAACCCATCACAAAAGAGGACGGCACCGGCTTTACGCAGAACGGCAATTCCGTCACGCGCGATCTGCTTTACGACAAATACAGCAACAAGCAGTTTATCACCATCGAGACCCGCAACGGCGAGACCTTCTATCTGGTGATCGACTACGATAAGCCGCTGGACGAGGATGGAGAGCGTTACGAGACCTATTTCCTGAATCTTGTGGATGAGGCCGACCTGCTGGCTTTGGTGGAGGGAGACAAACAGACACCGGTCTGCTCCTGCACGACGAAGTGCGAGGCCGGAGCCGTCAATACCTCCTGTGAGGTCTGTAAAACGAACATGACAGAGTGTACCGGCAAGGAGAAGGTCGTGGAAAAAGTACCGGACACCACGTCGGAGCCGGAGATTGAGCCGGAACCTGAAAAGAAATCCAGTGGGGGCGCTGTGGCGCTCCTGCTCCTGCTGCTTCTGGGCGGTGGCTTCGCGCTCTATTGGTTCAAATTCCGCAAGAAAAAGCCGGATGCCAAGGGGCCGGTCGATCTGGATGATTACGACTACGGTGAAGAGGACAACGGCGAGGAATACGAGACGGAGCCGGATGAAGGCGAGAGTGCAGATGCGGCGCAGGATGAAGAATAAGAGGTAATGATTATGAAAAAAGCGTACAAGTTGGTAATTTCGGAGAAGCCCTCTGTTGGAAAATCCATCGCCGCCGTTCTTGGTGCCAATGAGCGCAAGGACGGCTATTTTATGGGCAGCGGCTATATCGTGTCCTGGTGTTTTGGGCACCTGGCCGAACTGGCCGAAGCCGCTGCCTACGATGAAAAGTACGCCAAATGGCGCTACAACGATCTGCCCATCCTGCCGGAGAGCTGGCAGTATTCCGTTGCCAGAGACAAAGCCAAGCAGCTTGCCCTGCTCAACACGCTCATGCACCGGGAGGACGTGAGCGAGGTCGTCAATGCCTGCGATGCCGGGCGCGAGGGCGAATCCATCTTCCGCACGGTCTATATGCTCAACAAATGCGACAAGCCCATGAAGCGCCTGTGGATTTCGTCTATGGAAGATACGGCGATCCGCAAGGGCTTCGAAACGCTCAAAGACGGCAGCGCATACGACAATCTCTATGCGTCGGCGCTCTGCCGCAGCAAGGCCGACTGGCTGGTAGGCATTAACTCCACGCGGCTTTTCTCCGTTCTTTATCACCGCACGCTGAATGTTGGGCGTGTGGTGTCTCCCACGCTGGCGTTGATCGTGCAGCGGGAAGCGGAAATCGACGCTTTCAAGCCGGAGCCGTTCTATACAGTTACGCTGGGGCTTCCGGGGTTTGATGCTGGCAGCGAACGCATGAAGAATAAGCCGGAGGCCGAATCCTTGCAGAAAGCCTGCGGCAGTCAGATGGCAGTGGTAAAGGCGGTCGAGCGCAAGGACAAAGCTGAAAAGCCGCCTGCCCTTTACGACCTCACCACCTTGCAGCGCGACGCCAACCGGATTCTTGGCTTTACCGCCCAGCAGACGCTGGACTACCTCCAGAGCCTTTATGAAAAGAAGCTCTGCACCTATCCCCGCACCGACAGCCGGTATCTGACCTCGGATATGGCAGACGGTTTGCCAGCGCTCGTAAGCAACGTGGCAGCGGCGATGCCGAAGGTGGGCGGCATCCCGCTTCATGTGAACGCCGCGCAGGTCATCAATGATAAAAAGGTCTCCGATCACCATGCGGTCATTCCCACTGCCAATTTCAAAGAAGCTGCGCTCACCGGCCTGCCTGCCGGAGAGCGTGCTGTTCTGGAATTGGTCGCCCTGCGCTTGCTCTGCGCCATCTCACAGCCCCATGAATACACGGAAACGGCGGTAACTCTGGAATGTGCCGGGCACAGCTTCAGCGCGAAAGGCCGCACGGTCATGAATCCCGGCTGGCGGGCGCTGATGGAAGCGCATTACTCCGGCAAAGGTGGGAATGAAACTTCGGATGCGGCAAAGGCACTACCGCCCATGGACGGAGGGCAGACCTTTACGGTTCATTCTGCCGCCGTCAAAGAGGGCAAGACGACACCGCCCAAACACTATACCGAGGATACGCTGCTTTCTGCAATGGAGGTCGCCGGTGCGAAAGAAATGCCCGAAGATGCTGAACGCAAAGGGCTTGGGACGCCTGCCTCCCGCGCGGCCATTCTGGAAAAGCTGGTGGCCACCGGCTTTGTGGAGCGCAAAAAGAGCAAAAAGACGGTGAGCCTGATCCCGACTCACGCCGGGATTTCCCTGATTACCGTGCTGCCGGAACAGCTTCAATCGCCGCTGATGACCGCTGAGTGGGAACACCGGCTCAAGGAGATCGAGCGCGGCGAAGAATCCCCGGAAACCTTTATGCAGGGCATCCGCAGTATGGTCTGCGAGCTGGTCAAGACCTATAAAACGGTGCTGGGAGCCGACGTGCTGTTTCCGTCCGGAAGAGCGGTCGTCGGGAAATGCCCGCGCTGCGGCAGTGATGTTACAGAGAGCAAAAAGGGCTATTTCTGTGAGCGGAATGACTGCCATTTTGGCCTTTGGCGCGATAACCGTTTTCTTGCCGCGAAGAAAATCAATCTGACAAAGAAGATGGCAGAGACGCTGTTGAAAGACGGAAAAACCTATGCCAGCGGCATCTTCTCCGAGAAAACCGGCAAGACCTACGACGCTTATATCGTTCTGGAGGACGACGGCACAAAGACAGCTTACCGGCTGGAATTTGAAAGAGGGAAAGCGAATGGAAAACAGTATTCATAAAATGCGTGCGGCGCACCTGATCCTGTCAGCAATTCTTACCATGCAGGGCGAGAACGCTCCTGCTTTCAGCGCACATTGCAACACCATCGACAATCTGTGTGAAACGGTTATGTCCGTCTTTGAGAAGCTGGGATATCGGGATCGGACGGTTTTGGGTATGCGCCTGGGTTTCGATCCCCATAAAGGATTTGTGCCCACGAAAGTGTGCAAATATCTGGAGATTGCGACTGCCTTTGAAATGACCCTTGCTTCATCGGCCAGCCGCCTTTTTCACAGAATCTGCCGCCGGTTTGCCGCATCCATGCTGGAGGCCGGCCGATGAGACTGGAACCTTCGGAGCGTGAGACCATTATCCTGTTCTCGGATGCGGATGATACCGCCAGCGTTTACACCTTCGATAAAAAGCTCAAAGCTCGGCTCAAGGAGCTGCATCGGCGGCAGCCGGACAAAATCTACCCGGACAGCAAGGGACGCTCCGGCTCGTCCTGCTTCATCGTACCGAAAAACTGCATCTCTATCCGGGAGCCGTATAGCGAAGAGCGCCGCCGCGCCGCCAGTGAGCGAGCCAAACAGGCCGGGTACAAGCCCCCGGTCAGGGGCACCGTCCCCAAATCTGAATAAGCCCTATGCTCCTGCGAGGATTTCCACGTCCCCGCAGGGGCTGACCATATGCAGGGATTACAATCCCGGAAAGGAGCGTATATGGCAGAAAAGCAGTCCAATAAGGACAGGCTCAAAGAGATCACCGACAGCATTGAAAATGGTATTAAAGAGCTGTTTGAAAGCGAAAAGTACAAGAATTATCTTCGCACCATGAGCCGGTTCCACAAGTACAGCGTCAATAATACCATGCTCATCTATATGCAGAAGCCGGACGCCACCGTCGTTGCCGGTTTCAACAAATGGCGAGATCAGTTTGGCCGCAATGTACTCAAGGGCGAAAAAGGCATCAAGATCATTGCCCCGACGCCGTACAAGAAGAAAATCGAAGAAGCAAAGCTCGACCCGGACACCAAGCTCCCCATGCTGGATGCTGACGGCAAGGCCATCATGGAAGAAAAGGAAATTAAGATTCCGATGTACAAACCGGTCACGGTTTTTGATGTGAGCCAGACGGAGGGCAAGCCCCTGCCGCAGCTTGCCGTCGATCTTACCGGCGATGTGCAGAATTATGAGGTCTTCATGGAGGCTGTGAAGCGCAGCGCGCCGGTTCCGGTCTTTATGGAAAATATGGCCGGCATGGACGGGTATTACGACGACGAGAATCGGCGCATTGCCGTCCGCACCGACATGAGCGAGGTACAGACGGTATGCGCGGCGATCCACGAGATCGCACACTCCCTTCTGCATGGCAGAGACGACGTTGGCGAGAAATATCAGGTAATCGAACTGTTTGAAGAGCCTGCCCTGTATTCCAATGGGCGCATCGACAGAGAAAAGCTGCCCGAAGGTCTGTATGCATATGACCTGCGCGGTTCAGACGATGATCCGGGACTGCCCGTGACCATTCAGGAGCACGTTGTCGTCAATCATGCAGCAACCGTCATTACAGCGACGCCCATTGACCTGACGGATGCAGGGTATCTTCCGTTGGGCGAGGACGGGCTGAACTTTGTAGGCGGAGAGCAGACCGTAAAGGGTTTTCTGCACGAGCAGTTTCCAGAAAAGGCGAAGATCTCCCGCAACACCGAGGAAGTGCAGGCCGAGAGCATTTCCTACGCCGTCTGCGCCTATTTCGGCATTGAGACCAGCGAGAACAGCTTCGGCTATATCGCTACATGGTCTAAGGGCAAGGAATTGCCGGAGCTGAAAGCATCGCTGGAAACCATCAACCGCACAGCATCCGGCCTGATTACGGATATCGACCGGAACTATAAGGCGCTGATAAAGGAGCGCGGACTGGATAAGGAGTCGGAGAGCCTTGCTGCCGAACCCGTGCAGGAGATCACGGTGCAGGAGCCAGAACCGGTCAGCGCACCGGACAACGCCTGCATCCCTGACCCCGCCATCTCTGTTGAGAGCATGAACGCCTACGGCTACACCGATGCCAATATGCTGCCGCTGACAAAGGAGCGTGCGCTGGAGCTTATGGAGCGTGACGTGACCGTGTATATGCTCCACACGGACAACACCGAGGCCATGGCGTTTGATGCCGATGAAATCCGCAGCTTTGACGGAATCTTCGGCGTGGAAGCTTCCGAATGGGAGACGGTCAAAGACCGCTTCGCGCCGCAGGACTACGAGAAAGCGTTCCTTGATAACCCCGGCGACAGCTTTGCTATCTATCAGCTTCGGGATAATGATGACACGGCGCGGCTCCGCTATATGAACTCCGAGTATCTGGAGAAGAAAGGGCTTTCCGTCCAAAAGGAGAATTACGCCGCCGTCTATGCGGGCGACCTTGACCGCGGGGGCGATACGCAGGACAGATTGAATGAGCTGTACGAGACCTTCAATATCCGCCGCCCGGAGGATTTTCGCGGTCACAGTCTGTCCGTCAGCGACATCGTAGCGCTGAAGCAGAACGGCGTGGTATCCTGTCATTACGTCGATTCCTGGGGCTTCAAGGAGCTGCCGGGCTTTTTTCTCAAGCCGGAAAACTATCTAAAAAACGCGGAGATGGCCATGGAGGATGATTACGGTATGATCGACGGTATCATCAACAATGGCCCGCGCAAAACAGTCGCGGAGCTGGAGGAACAGTCCAAGACCGGCACGCCCATTTCTCTTCTGGAGCTGGCACAGGCCGTCCAGCGCGAAGACGCGGAAAAGCGCCGTGCCCAGCAGCCGGTGCGCAGAGAAAAATCCGGCGAAAAGCCCTCCATCCTTGCGAAGCTGAAAACGCCGTCCGTAGCCGACACCAAATCTGTGAAGAGCGCCCCGAAACGGAGCGCGGAAAGGGAGCTGTGACATGAGCAACTTTACATTTGACGAGATCAACCTGATGTGCATCTACAATACCGGCACCCGCGCCGGTCTGATGCAGGCGCTGACCGACATGCGCGGACAGTTGGAACCCGATGAAGCCGAGCTGCTGGAGCTGACCGACAGTGCTCTTCGCAAGCTGGGCCGCATCACCGATGAGCAGTTTGTGGAGCTGGAGCTAGTGCCGGACTTTGACTGAACAGCAAATGCAGAGAGACGGTTCCACTCGGAGCCGTCTCTCTGCTGGCACTATCGGTGTTGCAGCGAACCTAAAGGAAAGTGCAAGGATTCAGGCAGCAAAATATTGGACGTTTTTTCGCATCTTTCAAAATCCCCTTGCATTCGTGCTTGACCGTTGCTATAATATACTTGCATAACTCCCGCGGAGTTTCGCCGGTATGAAGATACAACTCCGTGGAAATGCTACCTGTACGGAGGTGTTTGTATGGCAATCGTAAGCGATGAACAGGTCATCAAGGTGCTGCGGCAGTATAACCCCTGGTGGCGCAATCCGCTGGCAATCAAGGAAGAAAACAAGCCGCAGAAAAGGCTTGCCTATTACGAAGCATTGAGAATGATTTCGCACAAAACGATTCGGCGGTTTGCCGTTTTATCCGGCGCAAGGCGTGTCGGCAAGACGACGATCATGTATCAGATGATGAACAGCCTGATCGACGGGGGCGTAAACCCCAAAAATATCCTGTATGTATCCTTCGACAATCCGATTGTAAAGCTCGTCAATGTGGAGACAGTCCTTTCTATCTACGAATCCCTTTATCCCATAGAGGGAACAAGGTATATCTTCCTCGATGAAATTCAATATACCGAGCATTGGGAGCTTTGGATGAAGGTCATCTACGACAGCCGGAAGGACATACGGCTTACAGCGACCGGCTCGGCCAGCCCGATATTGGAAAAAGGCTCGACCGACAGCGGGACGGGGCGATGGAGCATCCTGAAGATACCCACCATGTCGTTTTATGAGTATTGTCGTCTGCTGCAAATTGAAGAGCCGATTCTCCCGGACAATTTGCGGCTCACAAAGCTCGTAAAAATGAGCAAAGCGGAGTTGGGCGATCTGATGGATCGCTTTGCGCCGCTGGAAGTGCATTTCAACCGTTACCTTATGATCGGCGGTTTTCCTGAACTTGTATTATCCGACGATGATATGTATGCACAGCGGATGCTGCGGGAAGATGTGGTGGATAAGGTTATCAAGCGTGATGTTCTGACACTTTTTAATATCCGAAGCCCGCTTCTGATGGAAAAACTGTTTTTGTATCTCTGTATGAACTCAACGGAAATTTTCAGCGTTACCACGGCGGCAAAGGAATTGGAAAATACCTCTGCCGCTACAATAGACAGCTATATCGAGGCGCTTGAAATGTCTAACCTGATTTATCTGTCGAAGCCGATGGATGTGGGCAGCAAGGGTGCTTTGAAGGGCAAACCGAAGATATACATTGCCGACGCCGCCATACGCAACGCCGTTCTGATGATAGACGACGTTCTTTCGGATGAGCGAGAGCTTGGGGCGATGGTGGAAACGACGGTATATAAGCATATCGTATCCTTCTATCAGGGCAGCACGGCGCAGCTCGGCTACTTCAGAAAGGCAAAGGATAATCAGAAAGAGGTCGATGTGGTCATTGAGCTGCCCCGTGAAAAGATTCTCTGTGAGGTAAAATACCGCAACAACTCCCATATACCTGCTACGGACGCCATCGTCGAACTCTGCAAGGATGAAAGTGCAAAGGTCACAAGCGCATTTCTCATCACGAAGCAACTGGACGATTTCGGCATTGCAAAGCACGAAACCCAGGTGCCGATTCTGCGTGTGCCCGCCATTGCGTTTCTGTATCTGCTGGGGAAAGCGGAGGCCGACGGACAAAACGGAAAAATGTAACACCTATGGCACAATGCCCGCTTGTCACAACAGGCGGGCGTTCTTCTGTCAGCTTGATTGACGAGTGGCAGCCGCTGCACTTGAAATTTTGTGCTTATAGCGGCAAGCTTCACGCGAAAACATATTAAGAACCTGTCATCTCTCATACATAGAGTGCCCAATTCCGGGTGCTCTAATTTTTTACCCGAAGGAGGTAGCCCTATGCCGAGTAAATATCAGGAGTACAGGCAGATGGCAGACACAGCGGAGCGGCAGCTCACAAGCAGCTACAAAAGCTGGACGCAGTTCCTGCGCACAGCGGCGCGGCTCTACAAGTATCCGTATAACGAGCAGGTCATGATCCACGCCCAGCGGCCGGACGCGACCGCCTGCGCCGAGTACGATTTCTGGAACAAAAAGATGGGGCGCTTTGTCCGGCGCGGCTCCACCGGCATTGCCCTTATAGACACAAGCGGCCAGAAGCCACAACTGCGATATGTCTTTGACGTGGCCGACACCGGCGAACGGGAGCACTCCCGCCCCATGCACCTTTGGCAGTTCCGCGCGGAGCATGAGGATGCCGTTGCCGCCGCGCTGGAGCGGAGCTACGGTGTATCCGGTAAAGATGGCATTGTCGAGCAGATGGAGTCAGCAGCCGCAAAGCTTGCAAGAGAATATTGGGCAGATTACAAGCGGGATATTCTCCACAACATTGACGATTCCTATCTTGACGGGTATGATGAGTTCAACACCGAGGTGCAGTTCCGAAATGCCGCAAAAGTCAGCATTACCTACATGCTGATGAGCCGGTGCGGACTGGAGCTGGAAGCCTATCTGGAACCGGAAGATTTCATGCCCGTGTTCGACTTCAACACCCCGGCTGCGGTTGCGGCGCTGGGCACGGCGGTCAGCGAGATCAGCCAGCAGGTGCTCAGACAGATAGAAGTTGCCATCCGAAATTATGAGCGCGAAAGGAGCCAGAATCATGACCGAATTGACTTACACGAAGAACGGAGACTACCGGATTCCCAACCTGAAGCTGAGCGAGGAACCGGAGAGCAAGCCCCTGGGCAAGTACGGGATGCTGCGGAAGACTTACCTTCAGGAGCATCGTCCCATCCTTTGGAACCAGATGATCCTGTCCGAGACGCTGTTCCCGCACCTGCGGGAAATCGACGAGACGGCGCGGCAGAGGCTGGAGCAGATGATGCCGGAGCTGATGAAATCGGCGGGCGTGACGGAAGCGCTGAAAGCCAGCGACCCGATGCGCTGGGTGGGGCTGATGAACAGTCTGAAAGCGCAGGTAGAAGAGATCATTCTGAACGAGCTGGTGTACAACTGACCAATGACGCGCCGGAAGCAGAACCGGCGCAGCCCACGGCGGCGTATCAGATGAGCCTGTTCCCAACGGAAGCGGAACAAATTGCATATATCGACACAGCGGAGAGCGTTAATTCTACGCCCTCCGCTTTTTCTATGTTCATTTTGCAGGATGATATTGACCACATCCTGCGCACAGGCGGTAATGCAGATGAAGCCCGTATGAAAATTGCTGCGGAGTTCTCCAAACAAAAGCCCGTAGAGGATCGCGCGGCATTTCTCAAAAATCTCTACTACGGCGGCAATGGCCTGATTACGGAAAACGGCAGGTTTTCCGCATGGTATGGCGACGAAGGCATCCACATTGCAAACGGCGATGCTGCACGGCATCTCCGTTCTGCACAGGTCATCCGTTGGACGGACGCAGCAGAGCGTGTCGAGGAACTTCTGGATGGCGGCACATTTGCCACCAATCTTGAGGTCACGGAAGCCCCGCGCTATGAGCGGCTGAGTATCGCCGTTGCGGTCTGGAACCTTTACCACGATTTTTCGGATGAAGCAAAGTCGCGGGGATATCTGTCCTGTCTGGGCAATATCCACAGCACCAATTTCCCAGAGGAGACGGAACGCCTGACGGATGATCTGCTGAATCCGGAGTTTCGGGAAAGGCTTCTGGCAGAATACAAGGTATTCCTTGATGCCTACCATGAGAACCGGGAGCTTCTGCGTTTCCATTTCCACCGTCCGCAGGCGCTTCTTACACGCATGGAAGATCTGTCATTGCCGCGCAAAGAATATCACTCCGATATGGCGGTTGTTCCGAAGACTGGCCGGTTTATCACTGAAGATGAAATTGCGGCTTCTCTTGCAAATGGAAGCGGCTTTGAAGGCGGGAAAACCCGCATCTATGAATTTTTCCAGACACCGCACACGCCCAAAGAGAGCGCCGATTTTCTGAAAAAGGAGTACGGCATCGGAGGACGCACCCATGCTGTATCCAGAGAAAGCGGCAGCTATGAAGATCACGGCAGCAAAGGCATTGTGCTGAAAAAGAACGGCTGTGCAGACATTCAGATGAATTGGAACAAGGTCGCTTCGCGCATCTCGGAGCTGGTTCGGTTGAACCGCTACCTTACGCCGGATGAGCAGGCAGCCTATGACAAGGAAATGGCGCAGGACGCCATGCGGAACGCGGTTTATAACGACTATAACGACGTAAAGGCGGCGCACCCCGATGAAATTGTGCTGTATCAGGTTGGGGACTTCTTCGAGCTGTATGGCGAGGATGCGCGGGCAGTTGCAGATGATCTCAGCCTTGAGCTGACGCGCCGCAATTTGGAGGG
>JABLTM010091706.1_pt1 | contig 14646 bp, 14 predicted proteins | sample 7160121 | NCBI WGS metagenome assembly JABLTM01 (sample SAMN14651224, study PRJNA627086) | human gut metagenome | isolation source: feces | host: Homo sapiens
CCGGGCTTCTAAAGTGTTCCCACTCAAAATACCAGCTACAAGGAATCACGCAGCGCCGCCTGAACCATGAGTCCTTCCACATTTCCTTTTGGCTTACTGTCTCCAAGCGACAATTTACTACGGGCGCATCAGTCGCCTCGTGGCTGAATCCCCACAGCATCGGGAACACAGATACATTCCCGTCCTTATTCGGAGCGAGAACAGCAGCAACATCGGTCGGACGCATTTCACCGCACATGGTCAGCGGCTTGCCGAGCTTCACCATGATGTCGTTGGCAAGCTGTATCCTCTGTGCCCGTGCGATCAAACTCTGATAGGATGCAGGCTCTACATAAAACCGTGTACACATGAATATCGCCGACCTTTCGTTTGTTTCAAGCATTCGGATCGGATATAAGCCTCTCCTTGTAATGTTTCCGGCAGAGCGCAGTGTAGCTCTCGTTGCCACCGAGCTGCACCTGCTCTCCCTCTGTGACCATCTGCCCATTTAGTATCCGGGCATTGAAGTGTGCTCGCTTGCCGCACCAACAAATCGTTTTGATCTGCTCGATGTCATCAGCCAGCTCCATGAGCCGCTTCGCTCCGGGGAATAGATGACTCTGGAAGTCGGTCCGCAGACCGTAGCAGATAACGGTGATGTTATGATCATCGACCAGATCACTTAGTCTGTCGATGATACTCTCACTGAGAAACTGTACTTCATCTACGATGACACAGTCATAATGCTCACCGCTGTACTGATCCAGAAAGTCCTCCGCAAACTCACACGGCTCTTCCAGACCGATGCGGGATTTTATGATCTTCGCTCCGTCCCTGTCCTCGCATTTTGGCTTGAGTAGGATGACTTTCTTGCCCTTCTCCACATAGTTATAGCGTACCATCAACGCATTGGCGGTCTTGGAGCTGCCCATCGCACCGTATCGGAATATCAGTTTTGTCATTTCCTTTACTCCTCATCGTCCTCATGCATAGCCTCGTATCGCTCGGCATCCTTCTTGCTTGCAATTGACGCAGGTTCAAGGATACCGAGAACACGCCCGATCAAAGTGACATTGTCATATTCTGTGAATGTCATAGTGTCGTAGTTCTCGTTGAAGGACTCCAGCCCGTCCTCCTCATATATCTTGATGTATGTGCTGTTGCCGATCATGAAAGCGCCGACCTCACCGTATTGCAGCTCCGGACAGCCGGGATATTTCTCTACAAGAACAAGGTCACCATCGTGATACTCAGGCTCCATGCTATCACCATTGACGGGGAACACAAGGTCTGCCTGTCGTATCGCTGTGTTTGTATTCGGGTACAGATAGATCGGTGTACCGTTGTCATCAAACTCTGCGCCGCCGTCAAAGCCTGCCGCAAGCCCCTTGTCGCAGAGTGTCAGTTTGATGATCTCCGGGAAGCTGCCGACAGTCTCTGCCGCTTCGAGCGAGGATAGCAAGCTGTCCATTGCAAGCTGATGCGGATGCGACAGTCCACGGTATCGCTCCACCATAGACTTTTCCTTATCAGTATAGATATCTTGCTTGCTGTCAATACCATACAGCTCATACAGCGTGATGTCGAGGGCTTCGCAGAGCCTAGGAACAACGCTGAAATCCGGGCGTGTCCTTCCGTTCTCCCAGTTGCTGATAGCATTGGAGGTCACACCGATCTTTTCCGCGATTACTTTCTGATCTAATTTTAGACGCTCTCTGTAGTATTTGATACGGCCACCGACTGCGTGAGCATCCTTACGGTGGGCAGGATCAGAGATATTACTCTTAATATCCTTGCCTCCCTGTGAGACTGAGATATTCGGTTTCTTACGCTGTTTCATTACAAAGCTCTCCTTCAAGAATGTATGGGATAGTCAATCCTCAAAACGAACAAATATTCTTATTGAAATCTGTGCAACCCTACAAAGTTTATCAAAGACTTTTCAACGCTGAAAACGTTAGAAATGCGAAAAGTGGCGTAAGCTATGCATCTTTGACTACATTATAGCACACAATCACTGTTTTGTCAACATTGAATTATACTTGAAATTCGTTTGAGAGTGTGATATAATAAGCCTGTTGGTATTCCGCCTACAGGAAAATGAGACCGAAGGCTGGTGCAGTGTGTCCGTCTTAAGGTGTGTGACAGGACAGGCTGCCGGTCAGAGTGCCACAACTTCGCCATCAACCCACTTCGCCACGATAGATATACAGAACAAGAGACTGGAGCTATGTTGGAAATACCATAAGTTGCGAAACAGGAGGGCGTAAATGACTATATATCTTGACAGAGGACCGTTTCTCACCATTCCCGATAAGCTGCATCCGGGACAGTACAGAGTGATCCGTAACCCCGACTGGCACGGAGAACTGCCGGAGATCGTGTCCTTCACCGATTTTCTCAAATGGAACTACACACTGGAGTACGGTCAGTATATCCGAAAACTGCACTGCTATCGTCGGCTTCCGCTGCCGTGGGGCGTTCCACAGGATGCCGATATTGAAACTGTCATCATAGAGGAAGGCAGATATGACCGCATAGACCACGATTTCTTTGATATGTATGTGATATGCGATGTCGTGTTCGAGATGAACGGCTGCCGCCAGTGCCAGAAGTATATCGTACACGGCTTCTACTGCTCTTACGGCGGTTCGGATTTCCTGTGCGGTGCGGAGCTCTACAATGGTCAGTTTATCCGGCTGAACAATCCTCTGGATGAATTTCTAGTGCCTATTCTTTCAAAGAGGGATTTTGAGAGCATTGCACAGGATATCCTCAACAGCTACTATTCATATAAGTCGAATTATCCGTGCCGCATCAATACAGCTTCGATTGCAAAAGCAATGGGACTTGATATAAAGTATGCCCGCCTGTCAAAAAACGGCAAGGTCAAGTCTAAGCTGATTCTGGATAAGCGGGATACGACCGTCTATGATAAGGAATGTAAAGCTGTCAAAATGCGGATCGACAGTCCTACGATTCTTGTGGACGAGTCCTTGGAGGAGGAAGAAGCACAGAACGCCATTATTCATGAGTGCGTTCACGCTTACCTTCACAACCTCTTTTATGAGCTGCAGAGCTACTATCGGAGAATGGTCGGCAGGAAGATGCCGGAGTTCAATGACTACTTCTATTCCAAGACGCAGCGTAGCTGCTTGAAATGGATGGAAACACAGGCAAATGCGATCCCTCGCTTTATTCAGATGCCGGAGGAACAGACATCCGAGGTCATCCTGAACTTTTTCGAGAAACTCCCAGGCGAGCCTGACTGGGACGATTATAGAGAGCTGATCGACCTTGTGAAATGGAAGTTCGGAGTATCCCGCAACGCTGCGAAGAGGCGTATCATCGAGCTTGGCTGGTCGGAAGTGCGCGGCGTGTATGTATACAACACCACAGGATATGTTGAGGACTACGATGTCGAACTGAGATTCCCGGATGACTATACCTATACACTGTCGTTCCGTCATATTTCAGATGTGTTCGCATCCTGTGAGACCTTCGCAGAGCTTGTCCGTTCCAAGAAGTTCATCTATCTGGACGGTCATGTTGTTATCAACAGCGACAAGTATATCCGTAAGGAACACGGCATAGCTATGGGGCTGACGGAGTATGCAAGACACCACATGGCTGAATGCTGTCTGGATTTCAAACGTGTCTACGCAGAATTTGATTACAGCTATACCTATGGTGAGCTGCACAAGGATGATTTGACAGAGATCACGGCAGAAAACCGTTCGTTCAGCGAAGAACAGCGAAAGAAGATCCGCATGGCAATGTATGAGATCACAGAAGAAAACGATAAACTGACCGTTCCTTCAGATGTCAACGAATTCGGCAAGGCGGTGCGTTTCCATATGGAGAGATGCGGTCTCACCTCGGATCTGGTTGCTGACCGCAGCGGTATGGGTGTGAACACTGTCAATAAGATGCGCAGCGGTAAGAAAGTGAAGCTCGAAACGGTACTGGCGTTCTGTGTCGCCTTGGAGCTTGAGGAGTCGTTCCGTATTGACCTTATGCAGAAAGCGAAGGTTGATTATGATATGAGCAATCCTGCCCATCGGCTCTATGTCACGATTTTTGAGCTTATGGAGAAGCCTAATGTGTTTCAGATCAACGATCTGCTGAAGGCAGAAGGCTTTACTCCGTGGACGAGAGACTGCGAGGAAAAGAAGCGGTACGCTAAGATAAGTATGTAATAACAGCATTTTCAGGAGGCTTTCGAGCCTCCTTTTTTTATGCCCTGAAATATTTTCATGAAGCCCCCAGAAAAAATGGGGGCGATTTTTGTTTTTGAAACAGTTTAGAAATAGAATATTTATAAATTATCCATTTAATTTAGATGATATGAACAAGTGCAGATTGCAGGAAGAAGCTGAAATAAACACAGTGCATAAAAAACAGCCCCCATTATTTATGTATGTAAAAGAAAATTTGGATATGTTATGATATAGACACGGTCAAGGACAGGCACCACCTTCCAAGACTGAAACACCACAATGCCGGATGCATACGGCAGAGGATGTTCATACAGAACTATATCTTGTGGTCATAGTCTCGAACTATGCCAACAAGCATTAGATATAGCTGTATGTTCTCCCTCCGTATGCATCCGGCTATATTTGCCGTCTGAATCCGTTAAACCATTTATCTGAAAGGAAGTACCTACTATGAAAAGCAAGAAGAATGTTTACATCTGCAGCCCCCTCCGTCCGGTTTCCACCGATCCCATCCTCCGCGCCAATGAGCTGATCGACAATCTGAAGCTCGCAAAGGACGCCTGCACCTTCGCAGCCCTCAGAGGCTGTGATCCGGTTGCGCCGCATCTCTTCTATCCGCAGTTTCTCAATGACAATGATCCGACCGAACGTGCGCTCGGCATGGAACTGGGGCTGAAGGCACTGCACTCCTGCGATGAGCTGTGGATCATTAGCCCCCGCATCAGCTCCGGCATGAGTGCCGAGATCAAGGAAGCTCTAAAGTGCGGTATTCCTGTTCTTGTGTTCACTGCCGCCGGATTCCGTAAGTACACCGGCAACGGCGATATGACCGACAACTGCTACGCTGATACCGCAGACGGCGTGATCGATCAGAAGAAAGAACCCAGAACGCTTCATGACCTGATTTCGGCGGTTGATGCACATAAAGGTACAAAAAAGAACTTGCTTGCATCCTACGATGACGGTGATCTGAAAATGGAAGTATACAGTGACGGAACTGTTGCTGCGAGAAGGCATAACCGCAGAACCTCCTTCAAACTTGCCAACTGCACCGATTATCAGTATCACTCTGCTGTTGTGGAGGACGGGGGTGCAACACCTACACACATCGATGCTGAGACATTTCTGGACGAGCAATGGGAAATTCGTCTTTTAATGGAGGCTGAAGACCGTTTCGTGAAGTAAGAATCAGATTATAAACCAATTACAATATTACATTTGTTAGTCAGGGCGCGCACTGGCGGACAGATGCTCATAACGGAAACAACCAAGACAGCCTGTGGTCTGCATAGACCATATCAGGTGTAATGGGTGTATCCGTGTGTACATCTGCTGCCTGCGTGCCCTTTTGTTATGGGGTAGCAGTCTGCGCTGTGGGCATCTGCCGCTTAGTGTGTTCCTTGCAGAAAGGAACGATTATGGAAAACATGAATATTGCTCAGAACGCTGCTGCACTCCCTGTCATCACCGATAAGACTACGCTCGGTGAGTTGCTTGCTATGCTCGCCCTCGGTGAGAAGCCCCCTGTGCCGACACCGAGAGAGCTGTTCGAGACGCTCGGCACACCGATTGCCGACATGAACGACTGCATTCTCTTCAGCAATGGCTTTGCGATCTACCAGAACTGTACTGGGCGCACTGTTGTCTGGCTCCCGTACTGCACGAGCTTCACCTACTATTTTAATAAGTTGCGAGATGCAGAAAAGGACACACTCTCTGAGAACTATGAACTGCCGGAAGGATTCTTGGAGACGCAGCCGTGGGTGATCGCAGTGACGCTGATTGGGGATCACCGCATTGAGCGCAACAGCATGAATCGCACAGGCAGCCGCAAGGATACAGTTGATCTTGCAAGCAAGGACAAGGGCGACAAGGACGGCGAAATGGAAGAGATCATCGCCGATCCGTTCCGCAGAGCGTTCAACTGGTATGACGGTCACATGGGTGAGAATCCGCAGGATGCTGTTGAGCGCCGTGAGACCAGAGAAGAAATGCTGGCAGCAATGACGGACAAGCAGAGAGAAGTATTCATTATGTATTACAGAGATGGGATGACACAGGATCAGATTGCAGAGGTTATCGGTATTTCACGCCGCACTCTCAGAGAACATCTTACATGTGCTTTGGAAAGGGTGAAAAAATTTTTTTGAAGTAGACCCGCCATTTAGCCCTCTCCCACGACAATATATGAGAGGGCTTGAAAAAACCTCCAACGAAAGAACGGCTACGGCAGATACTGTGGCCGTTCTCTATTACATTGGTCGCAAGACCAAAACAGAAAGGAAATGCTTATGCCTATTGAAAACAGAGTCCCGAAGAACCGCTACAACGGCAGCGGCACCAACACCGAGAGCCGTAAGGCGCAGCAGACCGCAGGCACGGCTGACCGCAAGCCGGACACGCTGAAGAAGATCGAGGCGGAGATGGACAAGCGTGCTGCTGACATCGCAATCACCGTCAGCGATATGTTCAAGTTCATGGCGATGACGGCTGCAATGCTCCCGAACATGGAGCTGGATACCGGCCTCTTCCGCTTGAAGGTCGATGATGGCGGCATCTTCTTCGAGATCAACCATCCGTTCCGCAAGCGTAAGGAGCGTGACACCTGCGAGGACTGCGATGGCTGCACAGAGGAGCCGGACAACGATGACGACGATGATGAGGAGGGACTGCTCTATGACGGAGACTGAGAAGAAGTTCACTGTGCCGGGACCGGTGCCTGTGGACGCAAAGAAGCTGATCGATGGGCTCGGCACGATTTTCGGCGGTGTTATCCAGCTTCTGAATTCAATGGAGCCGGGCATGGCACAGCAGCTTGCAGATATGGCGATCAACGGTGTGCCGAAGGAGACAGCTCCGGAGACTATCAACCCGGATGAGTTTGAGGAGATCCTTTCCGCTGATGATCTGCCGTGGGAAACATCGGATACCCCTGCGGAAGCACCAACACCTGAACCGGAACAGCCGAAGAAGAAGGCTGCACCAAAGAAAAAGCAGGAGCAGCCCACTGAACTTACCGCAGATGACCTTATCAAGGTCGTGACCGGAAAGATCAAGCAAAACCGTGCCAACAAGGACAAAGTGCTGGCGCTGCTGAAATCCTACGGAGCAGCGAAAGTCAGCGACATTCCGCAGGACAAGTACGAGGCATTTCTAACCGATGTGTCTCAACTCTGATCGGAGGTGAGCAGATGCCTGACGTTCATGCGCTTCTGAGCGCATCCAGTTCCAAGCAATGGCTGCACTGTCCGCCTTCCGTTCGCCTGCAGGAGAACTTTCCGAATGAAAGCTCCGTGTATGCCGAAGAAGGTACATTCGCCCATGAGATCTGTGAGTACAAGGTCCGAAAGTATCTGCATGAGCGTGTGAAACGCCCGCAGTCCGAGGAATATGACACGGAAGAGATCGAGCAGATCACCGATGTGTACGCCGAGTTCGTGATCTCCATCATTGAGCAGATGAAGGAGAACGGCTGTGAGCCGCTTGCTTTTGTTGAGGAGCGTGTGGACTACAGCCACATTGCCCCTTCCGGCTTTGGCACGGCAGATATGCTCATCATCGGTAAGGACGAGCAGGGACGCGGAATCCTTCATGTATGTGATTTCAAGACGGGCGCAGGAGTCTTTGTTGATGCTGACCACAACAGTCAGATGATGCTCTATGCGATCGGAGCTTTAGCCGCCTACGGCTTTTTGTATGATATTGAGATCGTGCGTATGAGCATTATCCAGCCCCGTCTTGATAATATCAGCACCTTCGAGTGCAGCAGACAGGAACTTGAGGACTGGGGCGAGAGCATCAAGCCCATTGCGAAACTTGCCTACGAGGGCAAAGGCGAACAGCATCCCGGCGACTGGTGCCGCTTCTGCCATGCAAAGCCTGTATGTAAGGCGTGTGCCGATGAAGCGCTGGCGCTCTGCCGGGAGGATTTCCTTGACCTCGATGCCGGAGCATTCGATGATACTGCGGAGGAATCGGATATGACTGCTCCCTATGAAGCGGACACACAGACCGCCGTTTTCAAGCAGCCGGGACTGATTCCTATCAGTGAGCTTGCAGAGATTCTTCCGACGCTGAACAGGATTTCCTCTTGGATCGAGGCGGTATTCGCATTCGTATCCTCCGAGGCGATCAATCACGGTGTACCGATTCCCGGCTATAAGGTGGTCGAAGGGCGCAGCAAGCGTGTATTCACAGATACAAAAGCTGTGGTGGATACCGCTGTACAGAACGGCTACACCGACCTTTACAAGCAGACGCTCATCACGCTGACGGAATTTGAGAAGATGATGGGCAAGAAAAAGTTCAATGAGCTGCTCGGAGCGTATGTGGCGAAGCCGCCCGGAAAACTGGCGCTTGTGCCGGAAAGCGATCCGAGAGAGCCTGTCGATCTCACAGCAACACCTGATCAGGAGTTTTCAGCCCTGCCTGATGAGGAATAACACTGGGCTATATTTTGGAGGTATATCATGGCAACTAATAACAACGCACCCGCAACGAAGGTCATCGTGCCGTGCCGCATCAGCTTCGCCAACATCTGGGAAGCTCGATCCATCAACGGCGGTGACGAGAAGTTTTCCGTGTCGCTGCTGATCCCCAAGGACGACAAGGCGACCCTCGCCAAGATCAAGAAGGCGATCGAGGCTGCGAAGGAGGCGGCCAAGGAGAAGAAGTGGGGCGGCAAGCTCCCGCCGAACCTCAAGCTGCCGATGCATGATGGCGATATCGACCGCCCCGATGATGAAAACTACGCAGGTCATTTCTTCTTCAATGCCACGAGCAAGGATGCTCCGCAGATCGTTGACCGTCATGTGCAGCCGATCCTGGATCCTATGGAGTGCGGCAGCGGCGATTACTGCAATGTCAGCGTGAACTTCTACGGATTCGCAGCATCCGGCAACAAGGGTATTGCGGCAGGACTCCAGAACATCCAGCTTGTCCGTCACGGCGAGCGTCTTGCCGGCAGACCGACCGCAGCATCCGACTTCGTTGAGGTCGAGGGCGACGATGCAGACGATTTTGACGATGACGATATGGATTTCCTGAACTGACGCATAAGGGAGAGGCTATGTTCTCTCCCTTTTACATACACAAACAGGTGGTGATAACTTGGAAAAAAGAGTATTGAGCATAGATTTGGAAACCTACAGCGATGTTGACCTCCCGAACTGCGGCGTTTATCGTTACATTGAGGGAGATTTCCATATCCTGCTGTTCGCATATGCATTCGATGATGAAGAAACAAAGTGTATTGATATGGCCTGCGGGGAGCAGCTCCCGGCAGAGGTCGTGGATGCCATACACAATGAAAATATCATCAAATCTGCGTGGAATGCACAGTTCGAGCGTATCTGTCTTTCAAAGTATTTCGGTACACAGCTTTCTCCGGATGCATGGCAATGCACGATGGTGTGGGCGGCATCGCTCTCCCTCCCGCTGAAGCTGGCAACTGCGGCGCAGGCTTTGAAGACTGCCGAGCAGAAGGACGCTGTCGGTGAACGACTGATCCGATACTTCTCGATTCCGTGCAAGCCTACCAAATCTAACGGCGGTCGCACACGCAATCTGCCGGAACACGCTCCCGATGACTGGAAGCTGTTCAAAAGCTACTGTATTCAGGATGTGGAAACGGAACGGGATATCCGCCGTAGACTTGAAAAATTCCCGCTGATGCCGCAGGAATGGGACTACTACCACATGGACCAGCGCATCAACGACCGCGGCATCCTGATCGACAGAGAGCTTGTGCAGCAGGCGATCATCTGTAATATGGCAATGTCTGAGGAGATGACAAAACGAGCATACGCACTGACCGGTTTGGAGAATCCGAATTCCGTATCGCAGCTCAAGGGCTGGCTTGAGGAGCGCGGCATCGAGATAGATTCCCTCGGCAAGAAGAATGTTGCATCGCTCATTACTGATCTGGACAAGCACAGCGCCGACGGTGAAGCCCTCGACATGATGAAGCTGCGTTTACAGATGGCAAAATCCTCTGTGAAAAAATATCAGGCGGCGGAGAGATACATCTGTCAGGACGGCAGAGCGCACGGACTGTTTCAGTTTTCCGGTGCAAACCGCACGCAGCGATGGGCAGGGCGCGGCATTCAGTTACAGAATCTCCCGCAGAACCATATCTCTACGCTCAATGAAGCCCGCGACCTTGTAAAGCTCGGCTGCTTTGACATGATCGAAGTGCTTTACGGAAACACGCCGGATATCCTTTCTCAGCTGATCCGTACCATGCTGATACCGAAACCCGGCTGTGAATTTATCGTGGCAGACTTTTCCGCTATCGAAGCTCGTGTACTTGCGTGGCTTGCCGGAGAGCAATGGAGACTCGAAGCATTTCAGCGCGGTGAGGATATTTACTGTGCTTCCGCCTCGCAAATGTTCGGTGTGCCGGTCGTAAAGCACGGCATCAACGGCGAACTGCGGCAGAAAGGCAAGGTCGCTGAACTGGCCTGTGGTTACGGCGGCGGTGCCGGTGCGCTGATCTCTATGGGCGCGCTGGATATGGGACTGAAAGAGGATGAACTTCCCGACATCATTTCAAGCTGGCGCGATGCAAACCCGGAAATCGTGAAATTCTGGTATGCCGTGGAAAAAGCGGCGATCGAAACAGTAAAGGACCATACGGACAGAACTGTTGGCAGGATCGGTTTTCAGTTTTCTACAAATACACTGTGGATCGTGCTGCCGTCAGGTCGCAGGCTTGCATACATCAAGCCGAAGCTTCAGCCTAACCGCTTCGGACGCATGGCACTGACCTTCGAGGGGCTTGGTGCAAACAACAAGTGGGTGCGCGGAGAGACTTATTCAGGCAAGCTGACTGAAAATATCACGCAGGCTACTGCAAGAGATTTATTGGCAGAGGCGATGCGCCGTATGGAAATTGCGGGGCTTGACATAGTCGGTCATGTGCATGATGAGGTCATTTTGGAAGTGCCGAAAAGACAATATACGGTCGATGATGTGTGCAATATCATGAATCAAAATCCGAGATGGGCTGGTGGTTTGCCGCTGTCATCTGCCGGATATACAGGCAATTATTATTTCAAAGACTAGGAGGATATTTCTATGAAACAGGGACGAGCATTACCGGAAGTGCTGACAGAGCTTCAGAGACAGAATGCAGCAAAGCAGGATTATATTGGCACGGCAGAGGCGTTCCGTCTGGACGAGGACGGCAGCACCTTCCGGATCGGTGACGATCACAGCTTTGGTACCACACAGCTTTTCCATCGTCAGGTGGCATCGGCACTCGGCATTCCGGCGAAGTATTATGATATGATGCAGAAGCAGAAGCCGAATCTTCTGGCTGATAATGTGAATGCATGGTTCAGCGATAAAGGCAACAGCTACATGGTCAGAACACTTGACTACGGCGGCGGACAGGTTGCGAGAGCATTGCTTTCTGACCGCTATCGCCGAATCGACAATCTGGAAATCGCATCGGCGGTGCTGCCGCTGTTCGCCGGACAGGAAGGTATGGAGGTCATGTCCTGCGAGGTTACCGAGAATAAGCTGTATCTGAAGATCGTCAATCACCGTCTTGAAATGGCTTGTGTCGGTGATCGTGTGCAGGCGGGTGTCATCATCTCCAATTCCGAGGTGGGACTTGGTGCTGTGTCTGTGCAGCCGCTTGTTTATACGCTTACCTGCACCAATGGCATGGTGGTCAACAGTATGGGTGAACGCCGTACTCATGTGGGCAGAGCGGCAAAAGCTCTCGAAGACAGCTTCAATATCTATACCGATGAAACACTCGAAGCAGAAGATCATGCTTTTATGCTGAAACTTCGTGATACAACACTTGCGGCAATTGAAGAAGCAAGATTCTCTCAGATCGTCGGTGTATTGGAGCAGAGTCACGGCGCAAAGATCACGGGCAGAGTGCAGGATGTGATCGAACTGACCGGCAAGGCGTATGACCTGAACCAGCCGGAACAGGACAGCATTCTGAACTATCTCATCAAGGGCGGCGATCTCTCCCTCTACGGTCTGAGCAATGCCATCACACGCGCTTCGCAGGATGTCGAAAGCTATGATCGTGCTACAGCTTTAGAGGGCATCGGCTGGCAGGTCGCTACCATGCCGGCAGCACAATGGAAGGAGCTGAATGCATGAGCAGAACGTATAAAGACAGAAAAGGATATAAAACACGCAGAAAACGCCACGGATACCCTGTGCCGGAGATCTGTAATTACACCCGCGGCAGCTATGAAGATTACGATCACAGCGATGAGGAACTGTATGTGGACGACCAATGCTGCGAGAACTGCCGCTACCGCTGTAATTGTCACCATACGCCGTTCCCATCGGGATGGTGCGAATACTGGAAGGACGGCACACATTGAGAGAATATGTTGTCGAAAACGAGTTTGTCAAGGCGGTCAAGGCGGCAGGCGGTGTGGCATATAAGCTGACATCGCAGACCGCAAACGGACTGCCGGACAGACTCGTTCTGTTTCCGGCGGCAAAGACGATCTTCGTAGAGCTGAAAGCACCGGGGAAAATGATGCGTCCGCTACAGCGAAAAAGACGGTATCAGCTTATGAAGCTCGGCTTTCCGGTACTGTGTATAGACAGGATGCCGCAGATTAAACCCTTTATTACTGCCGCTTTGTCATGGACTCCCGGCACAGCTTTTCCGGATGGCATCGGTGCAAAGATACCCGATCTGGAAATGGCAACGCTGCCGGCAGAAATGGATGATTTCGGAGAAACACTTGAACCCATCGATCCGGAAGATTTGATAGAATTTTATACACTGGGCGATGAAGATGGAGGTGATGCCCTATGAAGTTCGTGCCGCATGATTATCAGAAATACTGTGTGGAGTATATCAAGACACATCGTATCTCTGCTTTATTCCTCGACATGGGCTTGGGTAAGACGGCAGTCACACTGACGGCGCTCCGTGACCTCATGTTCGATGAACTGAAAGTCAGCAAAGTTCTCGTAATCGCTCCTCTTAGAGTCGCCCGTGATACATGGCCGTCTGAGGTGAAGAAGTGGGATCACCTGACCGAGCTTGAAATCTCTGTCATTGTAGGCTCTGCGAAGGAACGCACTGCGGCGGTGAATCACAACGCCTTCATATACATTGTCAATCGTGAGAATGTGAAATGGCTCGTGGAGTATTACGAGAAGAATGGTCTGAGATGGGATTTTGACATGATCGTCATCGATGAGCTGTCGAGTTTCAAAAATTATCAGTCGCAGCGTTTCAAATGGCTACGGAAGGTGCGCCCGTTTGTGAAAAGATGGGTAGGCTTGACTGGCACTCCGACCTCCAACGGTCTCATGGACTTATGGGCGGAGATCGGTATCCTTGACGGCGGTGAGAGACTCGGACGGTTTATCGGGCGATTCCGTGAATCGTATTTCAAGCCGAGCAGCATGAACCCAAGCACAGGTGTAGTCTTCAGCTACACGCCCCGTCCCGGCGCAGAGGAACAGATCTATAACAAGATTTCGGATATCACGATTTCCATGAAAGCACTGGACTATCTGGATATGCCGGACTGCGCGTATGTCAATCATGAGGTGGAGATGAATGATGCCGAGCGTAAGCTGTACGATCAGTTAAAGCATGACCTCATTATCCCTTTAGAGGACGGAGATATAGATGCCACCAATGCAGCGAGTCTCAGCAACAAACTGCTCCAAATGGCAAACGGCGCAGCCTATGACGAAAACAAGGAAGCCCGTGTCATTCATCAGCGAAAACTGGAAATGCTCGAAGATCTGATCGAAGCCGCCAACGGACAGCCTGTACTGATTGGATACTGGTTCAAGCATGACCGCAGCCGCATTGTGGAGTATCTGAATGCCTGTGGCTACAATCCCCGCGACATCAAGGACAGCGCCGACATCACAGACTGGAATGACGGAAATATCCCTGTCGCCCTGATACATCCTGCATCGGCAGGACATGGACTAAATATCCAGTCCGGCGGTCATATCATGATCTGGTTCGGGCTGACATGGAGTCTGGAACTGTATCAGCAGACCAACGCAAGACTCTGGCGGCAGGGACAGCGGCACACTGTCACCATTCATCACATCATAACAAAAGACACTGTCGATGAAGACGTGCTGTCAGCTCTCGCCAATAAGGATGTGACGCAGGAAAAGCTGATTGCAGCAGTCAAGGCTCGCCTGTGATCATACTCTCTGTATGATCCGCCCTTATTTGACGACAAAAAGACGGCAAAGCGGCGACAAAAAGGTAACGCCACACTATTTCGGAGGTGAAATCATATGGCTCGTAAAAACAACCGCATGAAAACAGAATATCACAGAGGGCTCGGCTTTGATCCGAGAAAATATATCACAGCGCCGGTGCATCACACGGCATATGTTCTCCCAGACCGCACACCGCACCGTGGGGACATCTGGTTTGCGAACCTCGGCACGCATCCCAATTCCAGTGTGCAGTCCG
>JABLTM010002230.1_pt1 | contig 14644 bp, 1 predicted proteins | sample 7160121 | NCBI WGS metagenome assembly JABLTM01 (sample SAMN14651224, study PRJNA627086) | human gut metagenome | isolation source: feces | host: Homo sapiens
AAGGGCGGTATCTCCGATGAAAGCAAATTAGCGACTGAAGACAACATCGGTGTTGTTTCCGACGGTTCCGATACATTGAAATTGCGCTTGGCGAAAGAATTGAAAGGCTTAACGTCTGCTACTTTTACAAACGGCGGCAATAATACTGTTATCAATGGTGATGGCATGACAATCAATCGTGCTGGTGGTAATGCAGTGAGTCTTACAAAAGACGGCTTAAATAATGGCGGTAATAAGATTACGAATGTAGCTGACGGCACAGATCCTAACGATGCAGTTAATAAATCTCAATTGGATAAAGCTACAGCAGCTGCATCCACAACGGTATCGGCAGGTAATAATATTACTGTAACACCTAGCACTAATGCGAATGGTTCCAAGAACTATGAAGTAAGTCTCAAAGACCAAGTGACATTGGGCTCTGATGCTACAAAACAAATCGCGATGGACGGTACTACAGGCACAATCAAAGCTGGTGATAAAGTTACCATCGACGGCAACAAAGGTACTATTAAAGCCGGTAATGTAACAATTGACGGTGAAAACGGTACCATTAAAGCTGGCGACAAGGTAACTATTGACGGTAAAGATGGTAAGATTGCAGCAGGTAAGGTATCTGTTGATGGTAAAGACGGTTATGTGACAGGTTTGGAAAACAAAGATTGGGATCCTAACAACATCACAAGCGGTCGCGCTGCTACAGAAGATCAATTGCAAAAATCTCACAAATCCTTGGATAATAAGATTACTAACCTAGGTGATGAAATCACGAAAAAAGGTATGAATTTTGCTGGTAATACAGGTGAATTCCACCGTGATTTAGGCCAAAAGGTTACTATCAAAGGTGAAGGTACAGAGTCTGACGATAAATACTCCGGCGAAAATATTAAAACAGTAGCCGACCAAGATGGTAATGTTAATATCAAGATGGCGAAAAACCTTAAGACTGACAGCTTAACTACTGATAAGGTAAAAGTTGGCAAAAACGGTCAAGACGGCGTATCCATTACTGGTCCTAACGGTGCTGACGGTACAGACGGTAAAGTAGGTATCACAGGCAAAGACGGTAAAGATGCTGTATCCATGTCCGGCAAAGACGGTGTTGGTCATATCGGTTTAACTGGTAAAGACGGCCGTAATGCGGATATTACCGTTGATAAAGGTGATCCAGACTTAGATGGTAACGCAATCACACGTATTAAGTACCAAGACGAAAATGGTAAGACACATCAAGTGGCAACTAAAGACGATGGTATGAAATACGGTGGCGATAGCGGTTCCGTAATTAAGAAAAAGCTTAACGAACAAGTTAATGTAGTGGGTGGCATTACTGATGCTAGCAAGTTAACTACAGAAGACAATTTAGGTGTCGTATCTGATGGTACTGGCAATCTCAAGGTTCGTATGGCGAAAGACTTGAAAGGTCTTGAAACAGTAACCACTAAGGATGCTGCAGGTAATACTACAGTTATGAACGGTGGCGGTGTAACAATTACACCTGCTAGCGGTAATGCTGTAAGTCTTACTAAAGATGGCCTCAACAACGGCGGTAATACAATTACCAATGTAGGCCCTGGTGTAAACGGCACTGATGCAGTTAACGTAAATCAATTGAAAGGTGCTACAGATGGGTTAGCTAATGCTATTAACTCCGTAGCGGGCGAAACACAACGTGTGGGCGCTCATGCGGCGGCACTTTCAGCGTTGAAACCGATTCAATACGATCCATTGGAACCAACTCAAGTAATGGCCGGTATCGGTAATTACAGAGGTGAAACTGCGGCAGCTCTAGGCGTTGCACATTACACAGCAGAAGATACAATGTTCCATGTAGGCGTATCTGTTGGTAGCCACCATAACATGGTGAATGCTGGTGTAACTCGTAAATTCGGTACTTCCGATGCGAAGAAAGCAGTTCCTGAACGTTACAAAGGTGGCCCTATTAGCTCCATGTACGTAATGCAGGATGAAATGACTGCTTTGAAAGCTAAGTACGAAAAAGTACAACGCGACAACGAAGAAATGAGAGCGCAAATTGCATTATTGATGCAACAAGCTGGCTTGAAATAATATGAAATAACATATTGATACGGCAGTGCTTATAAAAGGCGCCAAAAGCGAAATGCTTTTGGCGCCTTTTTGCATGCAAAAAATAGATGAAATGGTTGTTATGAGCATATATATGTCATGGTTAACTTGTAATGTAATTAAAATAGGTGAGTGATATTGGTGAATAATAATTGGATCATAATAGTTTACTAAGGTGAAATACATTTTTCATGAAGTTAATTTTATGCGAAAAAATTAGGACATTTAGCATATTCATAAGGTATATGACGGTCTTTTTGTATATTCATAAATATTTATGATTTAGAAGTGATTGTAGAGTGAAAAATTTTTTACTTTTAGTATAGAATATGATATGTTTAATATGATATGCATTGGTAAATAGCCATATATTAACTGTATTTTTACTTTTTAAAATAGTTATAAAATATTTTATTATATTCATATAATTTGATAGTTTTATGCAAGGAGTAAGACGAGATGAACCGAATTTTTAAAGTAATCTGGAGTCGTACAAAAGGGTGTTATGTCGTTGTCGCTGAAACAGCGAAGAATATGTCGAAACGTTCGACAATGACATCGGTATTTGCCAAGATATCCGGGTCTGTGATTGCTACGGCTTTATTTATGTCCATGATGTCTCCAATGATCGTGCATGGGAGTACTATTGTGCAAGGGGCTGGTGCTCAGGCTAAAAATGGCACTGTAGCAATGGGTGATAATAGCACAGCACTGGCGGATAACAGTGTGGCTTTGGGGACAGGAGCTACTGTTACAAAAACTAATAGGAATAATGTTGGTAATGTGCAAGGTGTTGCAATCGGAAGAAATGCAACGGTTGAAGTAAATAATGGTGTTGCGATAGGAAATGCGACAAAAGTAGCTTCTTTAAATGGTTTTGCCCTCGGTAATACCTCTTGGGCTGGATATGATGAGGCCGGTAACTATGTGGGCGCCGATAATGATCAGGCATTTGGTACCAATGCTAGAGCTTGGGGTGGATCCTCCATGGCATTTGGTAACAATGCTAAAGCTGCTGCCGGTGGTGCCGTTGCAATGGGCAACGGATCACAGGCAAGAGGTAAATGGGCCGTTGCAATTGGTAATAATGCACAAGCTAAGGGCGAAGGGTCCAGAGCTCTTGGTGTAAACTCCTATGCAGTAGGACTCAACTCCATTGCAATGGGCTGGGAAAGTAATGCCCGTGAGGATTCTTCTATAGCTATTGGTACAGATTCTGACTCAGTTCAGAAAAATAGTATTGCCATCGGTAATCGTGCAGTTAGCAATGCAGAGGATAGTGTTACTCTTGGTAGAAATACGACGGTAAACAAAAATCATAATCGCTCAGTTGCATTAGGTACTAATTCTGCGACTGCGGATACTCATAGTACACCGAATCAGCTTGTAAATGGTTTGTGGTATAAGAATTTAGCGGGAGGAACGGCAGATTCTACTGTAAGTATCGGTAATGATACGGTAAAACGCACGATTACAAATGTGGCAGCAGGGCGTATGAATCCTTCGTCTACAGATGCTATTAATGGTAGTCAGCTATATGCCGTAGCAAATAGCTTGGGCAATTTAGCCACTACTACTAAAAATATCCTTGGCGGTAATGCGGCGCTCGATCCTGATACCGGTAAATTAACGATGAGCGATATCGGTTTTACAGGTAAAAGCACAATCCACGATGCTATTAGATATAATAAAGACAATATCGATAAGGGATTGTTCTTTTATGGTGATAACTTTGTTCAGAACCAAGTAAAATTAGGTGACACAGTAAGAATAAAAGGTGGCGCTACCGGTGCTTTGGCTGACAACAATATTGGGGTTCAAGCAGACGGAAATGGCACACTAAATGTGAAATTGGCTAAAAAATTAACTGGTTTGGATAGCGTAACAGCAGGAACTGCTACGATTGATAATAAAGGGGTGTCTGTAGGCAATAAACTCTATGTGTCAACCGGTGGCCTTAATGCCAATAATCAACAGCTTAGAGGTGTTGCAGACGGTACAGGTAGTCAGGACGCAGTTAACTACGGTCAGTTGCAACGAGCAATTAACGGTACAGCTAAAGAAGCCATTGTAAAAGCAAATGATGATGGTAATATTACGATAAGGGAAAACTCAACGGCGAAAGGTGGTAAAGAATATACTGTCGGCTTAAACTATAAGATTACTGTAGGGAAAGGGGCGGCCTCGCATCCTGTAACCATAGATAGTGGTACAGGAACGGTCACAGGTCTTACCAATACATCATGGAATGTAAATAATCCAGCACCTGTTACAGGGCGTGCTGCTACGGAAGATCAGTTAAAGCGGGTTAATGAGAGAGTTAATTCCAATCAGTATTTTATTAATCAAAATACGCAGAATATCTCAGATAACTCAAGCCGTATTGGTGCCAATGCACGAAATATCACAAAAATACAAGGTGATATTACTACTAATAAGAATGATATTAACACTATCAATAATACTCTTGAAAAAGGGCTCTATTTTAGCAGCGATACAGGTGCTTCGATTAAGAGAAAATTAGGTGATACTCTAGTCATTAAAGGCGGTGCTACAGGGGCATTATCCGATAATAATATTGGTGTTGTATCCGATGGTACCGGTAGATTGACTGTAAAGTTGGCAAAATATTTAACAGGATTAGAGAGCGTTAATGCAGGAAATACTACTATTAGTAAAAATGGTTTGAGTGTAGGTGCTAGAACCTATGTAACACCTGATGGCATCAATGCTAATAATCAAAAGATTACTGGTGTTGCTAATGGTACAGCGCCTAACGATGCGGTTAATTTCAGTCAATTACAAAGTGCTATCGGTGGTACTGCAAAGGCGACTACAGTAAAATCAAAGGATGCAAATGTAACCGTAACAGAAGGTACCAATGTGAATGGTGGTAAGGAATACACTGTTGGATTGGGCAATAAACTTGCGGTAGGTACGGCACATCCTGTAACTGTGGACGGAACCGCAGGAACTGTAACAGGACTTACTAATGCTGCTTGGAATGTAAATAATCCACAAGCCGTAACTGGTCGTGCTGCAACGGAAGATCAGTTAAAAACTGTTAATACGCAAGTCAATACAAATAAGGATAAAATAGCTCAGAACACAACTGACATTGCTCAAAATGCGACTGATATCGGTAAGAATAAACAAGATATAACTAAGAACAAGACTGATATAGCTCAAAATACTACTGATATCGGTAAAAATAAGACTGATATTGCACAAAACAAGCAAAATATTACTCAGAACACACAAGATATTGCGACTAATAAAAATGCTATCTCTACAATCAATACAACTATTGCTAAAGGTCTAAATTTTGATGGAGACAGCGGTGCTGTAATTAACAAACAGTTGGGCGATAAGCTTAGCATCAAGGGCGGTGCAGCGGCTGCGAATTTGACGGATAATAATATCGGTGTCGTATCTGATGGCAGCACATTAAATGTAAAACTAGCTAAAACATTAACCGGTTTGGATAGCGTAACGGCTGGGGGTACAACTATCAATAGTAGTGGTTTGACCGTAGGCGGTAAGACCTATGTAACTCCGAACGGTATTAATGCGAATGACAAGAAAATAACTAATGTTGCTGATGGTGAAGTGGCGGCTAATTCCAAAGATGCAGTTAACGGCGGTCAACTTCATGCGGCTAAAACCGAATTAAATAACATCATTAATGATGCTAAAACTGAATTAAACAAAAATATCGGTGATGCCAAAACTGAACTCAATAAAAATATTAATGACGCTAAAACTGAACTGAATGGCAATATAGATAATGCTAAAACCGAGCTAAACAATAATATATCGACTGCGAAGAATGATGTGATTAATACAGGTCTCAAATTTGATGCGGATACAGGCGGTGCTAAGACCAATAAATTGGGTTCCAAGGTAACGGTAAATGGCGATGATAATATCACGACAGAAATCAGCCAAACTGGTGACGATACTAAGATCGGTCTTAAATTAAAGAAAGATCTCAATGTTACTACTGTTACTGCCGCTGATACTGTGAAAGCTGGCACTGTGACTATGGGCAAACAAGCTGGTGGTGCAGGTGGTACAAACGGTAACTTTGTGACAGGGCTCGATAATAAGTCTTGGAACGCGGATAATCCTCAAGCTGTAAGTGGTCGAGCTGCTACGGAAGATCAGTTGAAATCCGTTAATGATAAGGTCAATACAAATGTAACCAATATCAATAAAGGATTAAACTTTAACGGCGATAGCGGTGCTGCGATTAATAAAAAATTAGGCGACACTGTTACCATTAAAGGTGGTGCTATGGCGGATCTTACGGATAATAATATCGGTGTCGTGTCTGATGGCAGCACATTAAATGTGAAACTAGCTAAAACATTAACTGGTTTGGATAGCGTAACGGCTGGTGGAACAACTATTAATGGTAGTGGTTTGACCGTAGGCGGCAAGACCTACGTAACGCCAAACGGTATCAATGCAAATAATCAAAAGATTACCGGTCTAGCAAAAGGCACAGATCCTACTGATGCGGTTAACTTCAGTCAGTTGCAGGATGCTATCGGTGGAACTGCTAAGGCAAGTACTGTGAAAGCTAAAAACAGCAACATCACTGTAGAAGAAGGTACAAATGCAGCCGGCGGTAAGGAATATACTGTCGGATTAGGGGATAAAATCACCTTAGGAACTGCTAATGCTGTATCTGTGGATGGTACTACAGGTACAGTAACTGGCCTTACCAATACTGCTTGGGATGTAGATAATCCACAAGCCGTAACCGGTCGTGCTGCAACAGAAGATCAGTTGAAATCTGTTAATACACAGGTTAATACAAACAAGGATAAAATAGCTCAAAACACAACTGACATTGCTCAGAATACGACTGATATTGGTAAGAATAAACAAGATATAACTAAGAACAAGGCTGATATTGCTCAAAATACGACTGACATCGGTAAAAATAAGACTGATGTTGCACAAAATAAACAAAATATTGCTCAAAATACGCAAGATATTACGACTAATAGAAATGCTATTTCTGCCATCAATACGACTATTGCTAAAGGTCTTAACTTTGATGGAGATAGCGGCGCTGTAATTAACAAACAGTTGGGTGATAAGCTTAGCATCAAGGGCGGTGCAGCGGCTGCTAACTTGACGGACAATAATATTGGTGTCGTATCTGATGGCAGTACGTTAAACGTGAAGTTAGCTAAAACATTAACTGGTTTGGACAGCGTAACAGCTGGTGGCACAATCATCAATAGTGGTGGTTTGACCGTAGGCGGTAAGAATTATGTATCTCCAAATGGCATCAATGCGAATGATCAAAAGATTACCAATGTTGCTAATGGCGACGTGGCGGCTAACTCCAAAGATGCGGTGAACGGCGGTCAATTGCATGACACTAAAACTGAGTTAAATAAAAATATTAGCGATGCTAAGACCGAGTTGAATAAAAACATTGGTGATACTAAGGCTGAATTAAATAAAAACATTAGTGACACTAAAACCGAACTCAACAACAATATTAATGATGCTAAGACCGAGCTTACCAATAAAGGCCTTCGTTTCAATGCGGATAATGACGACGAAATAACGAATAAACTAGGCTCTAAGGTAACAGTAAACGGCGATGATAACATCACCACAGAAATCACGCAAACTAGTGATGATACGAAGATTGGTCTTAAATTGAAGAAAAATCTTAATGTTACATCTGTTACTGCAGCGGAAACTGTGAAAGCCGGCACGATAACCATGGGGAAACAATCCGATGGTGCAAGCCCTGCTAATATGGGCAACTACGTAACAGGTCTTGATAATAAGGCTTGGAGTATTGATAACCCTACGTTTGTATCTGGCCGTGCAGCAACAGAAGACCAATTGAAGACAGTTACTGAAGCTATCAAAACTCAAGGCGCTAGTGCAACGGACTTTAGTCTCGTTGCAAATCCTACGGCGGGCTCCAATGGTGACTATACTGTAGATGCTAACGGTGACGTGGCATTGACCGTACAGGATAAGAACCATCCGGCTCAAACAAAAACCGTAACAATTAAGGATGTGGCGTCTAAATCCGAAGTGGATAAAGGCTTGAACTTTGACGGTGACTCTGGCACAACTATCAACAAGAAGCTAGGTGGTACTGTTGCCATTAAAGGCGGAGCTGCGACCACAGATTTAACGGATAATAATATTGGCGTTGTATCTGACGGCAATACATTGAACGTGAAGTTAGCTAAAACATTGACTGGTTTGGACAGCGTAACAGCTGGCGGTACAACCATTAATAGTGGTGGTTTGACCGTAGGCAATAAGACCTATGTATCTCCTAACGGCATCAATGCGAATGACCAAAAGATTACCAATATTGCTAATGGCGACGTGGCGGCGAATTCCAAAGATGCAATCAACGGCGGTCAATTGCATGACGCTAAAACTGAGTTAAATAAAAATATTAGTGATGCTAAGACTGAACTTACTAATAAAGGCCTTCGTTTTAATGCGGATAATAATGACGAAAAAACGAATAAGCTAGGCTCCAAGGTAACGGTAAACGGCGACGACAATATTACGACGGAAATCAGTCAAACCGGTGACGATACGAAAATCGGTCTCAAATTGAAGAAAGATCTTAACGTTACATCTGTTACGGCTACGGAGACTGTGAAAGCCGGCACTGTAACCATGGGTAAACAATCTGATGGTGCAACCCCTGCTAATACGGGTAACTACGTAACAGGGCTTGATAATAAGTCATGGAGTATTGATAACCCTACAATTGCATCTGGCCGTGCAGCAACGGAAGACCAATTGAAAACGGTTAGTGATGAAGTTAAGAAACAAGGTGCCAGTGCAACGGACTTCAGTCTCGTTGCGAATCCTACGGCAGGCTCCAATGGTGACTATACTGTAGATGCTAACGGTGACGTGGCATTGACAGTTCAAGATAAGAACCATCCGGATCAAACGAAAACCGTAACGATTAAAGATGTGGCGTCTAAATCTGAAGTGGATAAAGGCTTGAACTTTGATGGTGACTCAGGTACGACTATCAATAAGAAGCTAGGTGGTACTGTTGCCATTAAAGGCGGAGCTGCGGCGGCAGATTTAACGGATAACAATATTGGCGTTGTATCTGATGGCAATACATTGAACGTGAAGTTATCAAAAACATTGACCGGCTTGGACAGCGTAACAGCCGGCGGTACAACCATCAATGGTGGCGGTTTGATCGTAGGCGGTAAGACCTATGTATCTCCAAACGGCATCAATGCGAACGATCAAAAGATTACCAATGTTGCTGATGGTGACGTGGCGGCTAACTCCAAAGATGCGGTTAACGGCGGTCAATTGCATGACGCTAAAACTGAGTTAAATAAAAATATTAGTGATGCTAAGACCGAGTTGAATAAAAACATTGGTGATACTAAGGCAGAATTAAATAAAAATATTAGCGACGCTAAGACCGAGTTGAATAAAAATATCGGTGATACCAAGACTGAGCTCAATAAAAAAATTGGTGACACCAAAACTGAACTCAACAAAAATATTGATGATGCTAAGACTGAACTTACCAATAAAGGTCTTCGTTTTGACGCGGATAATAACGACGAAAAAACGAATAAACTGGGCTCCAAGGTAACAGTAAACGGCGACGACAATATTACGACGGAAATCAGTCAAACCGGTGACGATACGAAAATCGGTCTTAAATTGAAGAAAGATCTTAATGTTACATCTGTTACTGCTACGGAAACTGTGAAAGCTGGCACTGTAACCATGGGTAAACAGTCCGATGGTGCAACCCCTGGTAATACGGGCAACTACATAACAGGTCTTGATAATAAGACTTGGGATGTAGGTAAAGTTGTATCCGGTCGTGCAGCAACAGAGGATCAATTGAAACAAGCTTTGGCAGGTCAAACTGATACAGGTCTTAAATTCAATGCTAATGTAGGCGGCGTACAAACCAATAAATTAGGCTCTACTATCACTGTTCAAGGTGAAGGCAAAGCTGACGATGCTGACTACAGCGGTGAAAACATTAAAACTTTCATCAACCAAGATAATGATGGTAACACGACTATCAATGTGAAGATGAATAAAAATGTTAAGGCTGAATCCGTGAAAGTCGGCAAAGACGGTAAGGATGGCGTATCCATTACAGGTCCAGATACGGCGAATGGCACTGATGGTAAAGTCGCTGTTACAGATAAAAACGGCAAGGATGCGGTGTCTATGTCCAGTAAAGACGGTATAGGTCATATTGGTTTAACTGGAAAAGATGGTCGTAGTGCGGATATTATCGCTGATAAAGGTGCTGCTGATGTTAATGGAAATGAAATCACGCGCATTAAATACCAAGATGAAAATGGCACTACTCATGAAGTAGCAACCAAAGACGATGGTATGAAATACGGTGGTGACTCCGGTACTACCATCAAGAAGAAACTTAATGAACAATTAGACATTAAGGGTGGTGTTACAAGTGAAGATGAGTTGACCGAAAACAATATCGGTGTTATCAGTAAAGACAATGTGCTCAATGTTCGTTTGGCAAAAAACCTTAAAGGGCTGGATTCCATAACTTTCAATAATGGCACTAATGGTGCAAACGGTAAAACCGTTGTAAATGGTGAAGGTATGACCGTTCAAGATAAGGATGGCAATCCGTTGACTGCTGTTACAAAAGACGGCGTGAAGATTGCCAACGGTCCATCCATGACGAAGGACGGTATTGATGCGTCCAACAAGAAGATTACGAATGTAGCTGATGGTACTGATTCTAAGGATGCGGTTAATAAATCCCAATTGGATAAAGCCGCAGCAGCTGCTACTACAACAGTAACGGCAGGTAATAATGTCCAAGTAGATAAGACCACTAATGCGGACGGTTCTACAAATTACAAAGTGGGCCTCAAAGACCAAGTAACAATGGGGACTGATCCTACGAAACAAATTGTAATGGATGGTACAACAGGTACAATCAAAGCAGGGGATAAAGTTACTATCGACGGCAACAAAGGCATCATTAAAGCTGGTGATAAAGTTGAAATCGACGGTAATAAAGGTACCATTAAAGCCGGTAATATTGCGATTGACGGTGAAAATGGTACAATCAAGGCCGGTGACAACGTTACAATCAACGGAAAAGACGGTAAGATTGATGCCGGTAAAGTATCTGTTGATGGCAAGGACGGTCATGTGATAGGTTTGGAAAACAAAGATTGGGATCCTAATAACATCACAAGCGGTCGTGCTGCTACAGAAGATCAATTGCAGAAGTCCCATAAAGCCTTGGATAATAAGATTGATAACTTAGGCGATGAAATCACGAAAAAAGGTATGGATTTTGTCGGTAATACAGGCGAATTCCATCGTGATTTAGGTCAAAAGGTTACTATCAAAGGTGAAGGTCAAGGGGCCGATAGCGATTATTCCGGTGAAAATATCAAAACTGTAGCCGATCAAAACGGTAATATCAACATCAAGATGGCGAAAGACCTTAAGGCCGATAGCATCACTACCAAGACGGTCAATACGGATACGGTCAATACAGATAAGGTGAAAGTCGGCAAAAATGGTCAGGATGGCGTTTCCATTACAGGTCCGGATGCAGCAAATGGTACAGATGGCAAAGTAGCTGTTACTGGTAAAGACGGTAAAGATGCTGTATCTATGTCCGGCAAAGACGGTATTGGTCATATCGGTTTAACTGGAAAAGATGGGCGCAATGCGGATATTACTGCTGATAAAGGCGATTCCGATCTCGACGGCAATGCAATCACTCGTATTAAGTACCAAGATGAAAATGGTAAGACTCATCAAGTGGCAACCAAAGACGATGGTATGAAATACGGTGGTGATTCCGGAACTCCAATTAACAAAAAACTTAATGAACAAGTGAATGTAGTTGGGGGGATTACCGATGATGGTAAGTTGACGTCCGAAGATAATTTAGGTGTCGTATCTGATGGAACTAATCTCAAGGTTCGTATGGCAAAAGATTTGAAAGGTCTTGAGTCTGTGACGACTAAGGATGCCGGAGGTAATTCTACGGTTGTGAATGGTAGCGGTGTAACGATTACCCCTGCTAGCGGTAATGCTGTAAGCCTTACTAAAGACGGCTTGAATAACGGCGGTAAAACAATCAGCAATGTAGGCCCTGGCGTAAACGGTACCGATGCGGTTAACTTGAATCAATTGAAGGGTGCTACAGAAGGTATGGCCAATGCCATTAATTCCGTGGCGGGTGAAACGCAACGTGTAGGTGCTCATGCGGCGGCAATGTCTGCGTTGAAACCTATTCAATACGATCCATTAGAACCAACTCAAGTGATGGCTGGTATCGGCAATTACAGAGGAGAAACAGCAGCGGCTTTAGGTGTTGCACATTACACATCGGAAGACACTATGTTCCATGCAGGCGTATCTGTTGGTAGCCGTCATAATATGGTGAATGCCGGTGTAACTCGTAAATTCGGTACTTCTGATGAGAAGAAGGCTATTCCTGAACGTTACAAGGGCGGGCCTATCAGTTCTATGTACGTAATGCAGGATGAAATGACCGCTTTGAAAGCTGAAAATGCGCGCATGAAAGCGCATGATGAAAAATTAACTGCGGACTATGCGGCATTAAAAGAAGATAACCTTCGTCTACAGAAAGATAATGAAGAAACTAAGCGACAATTAGCTCTTATTATGAGTCGTTTAGGCATGTAATTCATGCATATTTCATCTTAAATTCATGCGGTAAAAAGTGAGCTGATGTACCAGAAAATACCCATGAAGATTAGATGATGATAACCCTATATGGTATATAAAATGAAAGAACGAAAGTCTACTGTGAAAAGACTTTCGTTCTTTTTCTGTATTTGACTTCACAAACTTTTCATAATAGTGTATAATACAGAACATATAATTTTAATCGAAAATTATGAATATGATTAATTTACTATAAAATCATTAGTTTTAGATTATAAGTGTTGTTTGGCCCATTGTTGTAAGGGTTTTTATGATTGAAAATATATTTAATTGAGGAAGAAAAACAATTTTTAAAAGAAATTTAAAGTTCTGAAAATAAATGAGCGAAATATGAAAAAAATATATTTACATTCATAAACTAATCTGATATTTTATATGTATAGTAATTAAATTTTTGATGAAAATTTTATTATTTTTAGTGTTTTTAGTGTTGGTTTTAGAATCCCTTATAAAACTGTGTGAAAGGTAGGTACTACTAAATGAATCGTATTTATAGGGTAATTTGGAGTCAGGTACGGGGCGCATACGTCGTTGTATCTGAAATCGCAAAAAGCCATACTCGTGGCTCCAAAAGCTTTGTTAGTAATTCCGCTAAAGCTACGGTAAAAGTTGGCTTGGCGGCTATGGTTTTGACCTGCGGTAGCGGATTAATTTCGGGTGTTGATGCAGCACCTATTAGAGGTCTTTCTTTATCTCCTGGTGAAGGTGAACGTGATGGCGGGTTTACGTATTTATACCCTAGCGAAAAAGCACCTTACATTCAAATGTATGATTACAAAACACCAGGAAATCCAGGACAAGGACACTTATATACTGATAATAAGGTGTTCGGTATTCAAATTGGTAATCGTGCGAATGCACGTTCTAATGATGGCTCCGTATCCGGTATTTCTATCGGTGATTATTCCCAATCTCGTGCGTTGGGTATCGGTTTAGGCCATTATGCTCAATCTGAACAAATCGGTGCTATTGCTGTCGGTTCAGCTGCAAAGGCAAAAGGCTTTAACTCCTTGGCGATGATGCGTCAAGCTTACGCAGGAGAACAATATGCGGCAGCTATCGGTACGGCAGCATCCGCACAAGGGTCTGCTAGCTTGGCCATGGGTCACTCCGCATTGGCAAAAGGTGCTCAATCCATTGCTATCGGTTCTGCAAATCCTGATCCATTGACAGACGCAAAAGGTACACCGTATACAGCATATGACGGAAGTACTAATACCCAAGCTAACGCTGCTCGTGCTATTGCTATCGGTCAAGGTGCTAAATCAAATACTGTAGATAGTGTTGCTATGGGGACAGGTGCTAATGTAGCAGCAGGTACAAATTATAAAGGCGAGAATTTTACTCATGGCATAGCTATCGGTAGTAATGCCCTTTCTCAGGGAATACAAGGCGTAGCTATCGGTAACAGTGCTGCTCATTATCGTGATAATGGGGTTGCTCTTGGTAACAATGCCAAAACTCGTGCAATGGACGGCATAGCTATCGGTAATAATGCTGAATCCGGTATTCAAAATGACCCTCAATATAAAGTAAATAACTCCGTTGCTGTAGGTAACTCTGCGCGTGCTCATGGTGGTTCCGGCGTGGCATTAGGTAATGATACATATGCATTGGGCGGATCTTCTGTAGCAGCAGGTAATGCTGCATGGGCATTAGGTGAACGTTCTACAGCTATCGGTAATAACGCTCATTCCGAAGGTTACGGCTCTATTGCTATGGGTCGTGAAGCTAGTGCTTTGAGCACTCAAGATGGGGACAAGAAAAATGTTGTGGCTATCGGTGATGATGCACA
>JABLTM010096750.1_pt1 | contig 14598 bp, 11 predicted proteins | sample 7160121 | NCBI WGS metagenome assembly JABLTM01 (sample SAMN14651224, study PRJNA627086) | human gut metagenome | isolation source: feces | host: Homo sapiens
ACATCAAGTATTCACTCCGCTTTTTGTTTCATCTGACGAAAAATTTGACGACGCATCTGTCGCACAATCTTTGTGCGGTATTGCCTCAAGGGAACTTTCCCTGCAACCAAAGGAGGAAAAAGCACCTTTATGCTGGAATTAAAAGGAATCAAAAAAGACTATCTCGCCGGAGAAAACACCGTCCATGCTCTGAAAGGCATTGACCTGCGATTCCGACGGAACGAATTCGTTTCCATTCTGGGACCGTCCGGCTGCGGCAAGACTACCATGCTGAACATTATCGGCGGGCTGGATCAGTACACCGAGGGCGACCTCATTATCAACGGACGCTCCACCAAGGATTTCAAAGACCGCGACTGGGACACCTATCGAAATCACTCGATCGGCTTCGTGTTCCAGAGTTATAACCTGATCCCCCACCAGACTGTGCTGCAAAACGTGGAACTGGCTCTGACGCTGTCCGGTGTGTCCAAGGCAGAACGCCGGAAGCGTGCCAAAAAAGCGTTGGAAGATGTGGGGCTGGGCAACCAGCTTTCCAAAAAGCCCAGTGAGATGTCCGGCGGACAGATGCAGCGTGTGGCAATCGCACGGGCACTGGTCAACAATCCGGATATCATTCTGGCGGACGAGCCTACCGGTGCTCTGGATACAGAAACCAGCATTCAGGTCATGGAGATCCTCAAGGAGATCTCCAGGGATCGCCTGATCGTCATGGTCACACACAATCCGGAACTGGCAGAGCAGTATTCCTCCCGCATCATTCGTGTCCTGGACGGCAGGCTGACTGACGACTCCAGACCGCTGACAGAGGAAGAATACCAGCGGGAATTACGGGCAGACAAGGCGGAAAACGAAAACGGCAAAAAGCTGAAAAAGCCCTCTATGTCTTTCGGCACTTCATTCTCCCTGTCCCTGAAAAACCTGTTTACCAAAAAGGGCAGAACCATGCTGACTTCTTTCGCAGGAAGTATCGGCATTATTGGCATTGCACTGGTGCTCTCTATTTCGCAGGGCTTCAACACCTATATCAACACCATTCAGGAAGAAACCCTGTCCTCTTATCCCCTGACGATTCAGAAAACCAACACCGACCTGAGTGCCCTGATGGAAACCTTTATGGGCTCTGCCACCTCGGACAGCACCCACAGCAATGATGCGGTGTACAAGAAGTCGGCGATCTACGATATGATGGACGCTCTGAACAACATGGAAACTTCCGAAAACGACCTGAAAAGCTTCAAGTCCTATATTGAATCGAAACGGAAAGACAGCGAAAGCGACCTGCACAGGGCAGTCAACGGCGTACAGTATTCCTACGATCTGGACATGCTGATCTACACCAAAAATGTGGACGGCACCATTATCCACTCCGACACCGAAGAACTGATGCAGGAAATGGTACTGGAACACATGGGCATTGATATGCAGGCAATGACCAATGCCAGCACTTCCATGTTCGGTGAAGACGCTACCTCGATGATGTCCATGGGTATGGGCGGTTCGTCCATGAATCTGTGGCAGGAACTTCTCCCCGGCGACAACGGCAAGCCCATCAACGACCTGCTGAAAAAGCAGTACGATGTGGTCTACGGCTCATGGCCGAACAGCTACGACGAGATCGTACTGGTGCTGGACGAAAACAACGAACTGGACGACATGACATTATACGCCCTCGGTCTGGAACCGAAAGAAGATGTGGACAGCATCATGGAAGCGGCAGTGAACGGCAAGGAACTGCAAAAGGACAACAAAAGCTGGTCCTATGCCGACATTTGCAGCATGGACTTCCGCACGATCCTGAATTCCGACTGCTACCGCTATGACGAAAGCACAGGGCTGTACACCGACCTGCGGGACACCGAAGCCGGCTTGCAGTACCTCTACGACAACGGTCTGAAATTAAAAGTGACTGGCATTATCCGCCCCAATGAAGATACCACTGCTCCGATGCTGTCCGGCTCCATTGCCTATACCAGCGACCTGACCAAGTATATCATTGAACACAGCAAGGAATCCGATGCGATCACTGCTCAGAAGGACAGCAAGAACACCGATATTTTCACCGGTCTGCCGTTCAAGGATACCTCCGGCAGCACCTCTGATGCGGACAAGCAGACTGCCTTTCTGGAATATCTGAACGAACTGGACGACGGCGGAAAAGCACAGGCATATGTACAGATAATGAGCATTCCCACCGAGGAACAGCTGAACGATTCCGTACAGCAGGCAATGCAGGGCATGAGCCGCAGCGATATGGAAGCGGCAATGCTGCAGGGCATGACACAGCAGATGAGCATGAGCGAAAGCGATGTGCAGTCCTATCTGGAATCCATGAGTGACGACGAAATCACCGACACATTCACCCAGATGATGCAGCAGCAAGTCAAGGCACAGTATGCCCAGCAGGTACAGCAGAAAATGGCTGCCATGCAGCCGGCAGAACTGGTAGGAGCTTTGAACCAGCTGCTCCCCACCCTGACCACGGAACAGTGTGCGAATTACTATGACGAAATGATGCAGTTCTCCGATTCCACCTATGAGGACAACCTGAAAGCACTGGGGGATATTGATCTGGACGACCCTGCATCGATCAATCTCTATGCAGCAACCTTTGAGGACAAGGATGTGATCGAAGATGCCATTGCAGACTACAACGAGGGCAAGGACGAAATGGCACAGATCCAGTATACCGACTATGTGGGGCTGATGATGTCCTCTGTGACGAAGATCATCAACACCATTACCTATGTGCTGATCGCATTTGTTGCCATTTCGCTGATCGTTTCCTCCATTATGATCGGCGTTATCACGTTGATCTCTGTACAGGAACGCACCAAGGAAATCGGTATTCTCCGTGCAATCGGTGCCTCGAAGCGAGATGTTTCCAGCATGTTCAATGCAGAAACCATTATCATTGGATTTACCTCTGGTTTGCTGGGCATCGTGGTCACATATCTGCTCTGCATTCCGATCAACCTGCTGGTACACCACCTCACCGGCATTCAGAATCTGAGTGCGGTTCTCCCCGTTCCGGCGGCGATCATTCTGATTGCGATCAGCGTTCTGCTGACATTGATTGCCGGATTTATCCCGTCCAAGAGTGCGGCAAAGAAAGACCCTGTTGTGGCACTGCGTTCGGAATAATTCGAGGCAATACCACACAAATTATAACACCATAAGTAAAAAGCCATACCGCAGAGCGTTTATTCTCTGGGATATGGCTTTTTGGTTTTCTCTATATCGCAAGCTGCGTTACTGTAGCAATTCCGCCAAGTCCTGCTCCGGTGTGGTGATCGGGGTGATACCGTAGCTGTCTACCAGATATTGCAGCACGTCCGGTGACAGAAATGCCGGCAGCGACGGGCCAAGCCGGATATTCCGGATTCCCAGATGCAGCAGTGTCAGCAGAATGCAGACTGCTTTCTGTTCATACCACGACAGCACATAGGACAGGGGCAGTTCGTTGACACCGCAGCCGAATGCCTCTGCCAGTGCCACTGCGACCTGAATCGCACTATAGGCATCATTACACTGTCCCATGTCCATGATTCGCGGCAGCCCATCAATGGTGCCCAGATCCAGATCATGGAACCGATACTTGCCGCATGCCAGTGTCAGCACAATAGTGTCCGGCGGTGTCTGCTTTACGAATTCTGTGTAATAGTTCCGTCCCGCCTTGGCACCGTCACAGCCGCCGACCAAGAAGAAGTGCCGAATCTTTCCTGCCTTGACAGCGTTCACCACCTTGTCCGCCACCGACAGTACAGCACCGTGTCCGAATCCGGTCGTCAGTTCTGTGCCGCCGTTGATACCGGTCTGCTGCTGCGGTGCTGTATAGCCGCCCAGTTCCAGTGCCTTTTCGATGACTGGCGTGAAGTCCTTATCCTTGCCGATGTGTACCATTTCCGGAAAGCCCACTGCTTCTGTGGTAAAAACACGGTCGGCATAGCTGGGCTTCGGCGGCATCAGGCAGTTGGTAGTAAACAGCACCGGTGCCGGAATGGCATCGAATTCTTTCTGCTGGTTCTGCCATGCTGTTCCGAAATTGCCCTTGAGATGCGGATAAGCTTTCAGCTTCGGGTACGCATGTGCCGGCAGCATCTCCCCGTGTGTGTAGACGGCAATGCCCTTGTCCTTGGTCTGTTCCAGCAGCAGCTGGAGGTCTTTCAGGTCGTGTCCGGTAACTACAATAAACGGTCCGGCATCGATCTGCATGGATACCTTGGTCGGCTCCGGTGTGCCGTAGGTTTCCGTGTTGGCACGATCCAGCAGTGCCATACAGCGAAGGTTGACTTCTCCCAGCTTCAGCACTTCCGGCAGCAGTTCCTCCATGGTCAGATCCAGCCCGATCTGCATCAGTGCTTCATAGAAGAACTGATTTACCGTGTTGTCTGTATAACCCAGCACCATAGCATGATAGGCATAGGCTGCCATGCCACGCAGTCCGAACAGCAGCAGCGATTTCAGCGAACGGATATTTTCTTCCGCCTGCCACAGCTGTTCCATGTTGTAATCTTCGTTTCTGCCGCAGGGCGATGCACAGACGGCACACCGGGGAATCATTCTGCCCTGTTCCCGATGCACGCGGTCGATTTGTGCCTGAATCCGGCTGTCGTCAAAATTGACATTGGTCAGAGTCATAAACAGGCTCTCGATCATCAACGCATCTGTCTTTTCTGTAACAAGATCTTCATTGCCGTCCACGGCTCTCGCCAGTCCGATCAGAGCACCGGTCAGTTCGTCCTGTAGCTTCGCTGTGCCGGCTTTTTTGCCGCACACGCCTGCGGCTCCGGTACATGCTGTACAGCCTACAGTCTGTTCACACTGGTAGCAAAACATTTTCTGTTCCATGTTATCTCTCCTCCTGAATGGTTCCGTCTGTTCCAATCACCGTTACGTGACAAGAAATGTCTTTTCCGCTTGCCGCAATGGCACGCTGCACTGCCTGTTCGATACCGCCGCAGCAGGGCACTTCCATTCGTGCCACGGTGACACTGCGAATGGAATGTGCCGCAAAAATCGCCGTCAGCTTTTCCGCATAGTCCACCGCGTCCAGCTTGGGACAGCCGATCAGAGTGATTCTCCCGCGGATAAATTTTTCGTGAAAATTTCCGTAGGCATAGGCGGTACAATCTGCCGCGATCAGCAGATCGGCATCATCAAAATAGGGTGCCATGACACCTGCCAGCTTGATCTGCACCGGCCACTGGGAAAGCTGACTGGGACAGGCTGCTCCTGCTGCGGGAGCAGTGCTTCGCTGAAACTGTTTGGCACGCATTCCCGGACAGCCGGAAAAGGGCTTTTTCTGTGCCAGCTTCTGGGCACGCTGCACAGCTGCTTCGTCATAGGCAGGGGCTTCCCGCTCCTCAAAAGTGATCGCATCGGTGGGACATGCCGGCAGACAGTCGCCCAGACCGTCGCAGAAATGTTCCCGCACCAGCACTGCCTTTCCGTCAATGATGTCGATCGCACCCTCGTGACACGCCCTGGCACAGGCTCCGCAGCCGTTGCATTTGTCACGGTCAATGTGAATGATTTTTCTTATCATGTGTATTCCTCCTCATATCATACGCAAAAGCTTTGCCTTTCGATACTGTTGCCTTGACTTTCTGTATCCATTATAGTATAATAACAGCATCTTGTATGTTGAAATTTCAACAAAACGGAGGTTCACATGGAGAAAATTTTTCCAATTTTAAAGCAGTGTCCGCTGTTTGCTCACATTGCCGAAAGCGACTTGTCCGCCATGCTGCACTGCCTGCAAGTCACGGTGCAGCACTATGACAAAGGGCAAATTGTGATACACGAAGGCGAAAAGGCAGAACGGTTTGGCATTGTGCTGACCGGTGCGGTGCAGCTGTGGCGTATCGACTACTCCGGCAACCGGAGCATTATGGCAAACGTGGAGCCTGCACAAATTTTCGGCGAATCCTTTGTCTGTGCAGAAGTGGAATCGATTCCCATACAGGCAGTGGCATCTGCGTCCTGCGACGTGATGCTGATCGACGGCAGCCGCATTCTGCACGCCTGCGGCAACGGCTGCGAATTTCATCAGCAGGTGATTTTTCATCTGCTGCAAATCATTGCCCGCAAAAATCTGGTGTTTCACCAGAAGCTGGAGATCACCTCCAAACGTACCACACGGGAAAAGCTGCTGACCTATCTCAACCAGCAAGCCCAGCGGCACCGGTGCAGCACGTTTACCATTCCGTTTGACCGGCAGGAACTGGCGGATTTTCTGGAAGTGGACCGCAGCGGGCTTTCCGCAGAGATCAGCAAGCTGCGAAAAGAGGGCGTGTTGGAAAGCGAACGGAGCACGTTCCGACTGCTGTGACCAGATAAAAAAGCTGTGCAGGTTATCAAAAACCTGCACAGCTTTTTTGCAAATATAAAGGAGATGATATTGTCTGTATTTCGGTGCTTAGGGAACACTGCATAAAGCTTGTGCGTAAGATGCGTAGTCAGATTGCGTACAAAGCCGTCAGGCGGGCTTTATTGCAGTGTTTCCTTTTATTCCTTTACCAGTTCTGCACCCAGAGCCGCACACTTTTCCAGTGCTTCATCGTCCGGAGTTTCGTTGACGATCAAACCTTCGCCGCCAACCAGTGTTGCACCGTCATTCTTGGCACGTTCTTCCCAGTTCCGCATCCATTCGCCGTCGCCCCAGCCATAGGAGCCAAACAGAGCGATGGTCTTTCCGGACAGGTCGCCTTCGATCGAAGCGAAGAACGGTTCGAATTCGTCTTCTTCCAGAACCTCATCGCCCATTGCAGAACAGCCAAATGCGATACGGTCATAGTCTGCAATGCTGCCGCTGAAGTCAGATACTGCGAACAGTTCTGCACCTGCTGCATCTGCAATTGCCTGTGCCATCTGTTCGGTATTGCCTGTGCCACTCCAATAAATTACTGCTGCTTTCATGCTTTTTCCTCCTAAAAATTCTGCTGACTTTCGCCGGCAACCGGTGACATTGCAAAGCTTTTTGCAATATTACCCTTATGATATTTTCAGAGCCTGCAAAATATTACAGCCCTTACTCAACTTTGCACAGAGAAATACTCTGCACTTCTCATAGCTGGCAAATGTCCGGCGTGCCTGTTCCACGTTTCCGTACACTTTCCAACAACCGCACAGCTTGCAGTTCTCCCCCTGATGCGTGATAAAGCCGTCCACATCTTCCAAAGGGTACCCCAGAAAAATTCCGATCTCATGGGGAAATTCCGGCTTCTCCGCAATGCGGTTCTGCAACCGCATCAGACATGCCGCCAGATCCATATCAGCGGTGTAACCATACCGCAGCAGAAAACGCCGGATTTCCGGCTGTTCCAGCCGTTTTTGCAGCAGCTTCGGGCGATACAGCAGTACCAGCTGCCGCTTCTGACAGCGGCACATGATCTGCATCTGCAATCCCCCGCGGACTGCCTGTGCATTAAATGCTGCCGCATACGCCGGAATGTCAAATTCCTCTCGGGACAAGGACACCAGACTGGCACACTTGATGCCCAGCAGTGTCGGTGCCGTAAAATGGGCAAGCTTTTTTTCGAATGTTCTGCACTCTCTTTCGGACATGGTTTCACCTCTGATTTGCAATGCTGTACGTTTTGTATATCTCAGGAAATATACAAGGGTTAGAAAAAGCTAACTGCTTTCCCGAAAAAACAGAGCTTTTTCCTGCTCTGCATAGTTAGTTTTCACTAACAATAGTTAGTATAGCATAACTCAAACCGTTTGTCAAGTGTTTTTTGCAAAAAAATACGGAACATGCCACAGGGCACATTCCGCATTCACACATAAAGCCTTTATATAGCGTTTCTCTTAGTATCTGGGTTCAAACTTGGAACAGGAGTTCAACGCCTGTGTCGTTCTTGCAGTCTGGTAGCAGGTCTGCTTTTCTGTCATTTCCACTTGGAAATAGTCCTTCGTTTTCATCTGGATCATTGTGCTGCCCATTGCACCGTTCCAATGACGGCACAACACGCATTTTTTTGCCGTTTTCAAAAGTGTATACTTTGCCATATTCCTCACCTTTCCGTCCGGAATGCTCCGGTGTTTCCGATATTCCTGCAAGTCGTCTGCCACAGCTATGTACTCGCTGTAAGGGATTCTCCTTACATACTCTATCATACACTTCATATCGGACAGGTGGCTGTCTGTTCAAAAAGAATTTACAACATTTTGCATTTTTCGAACAGCAAAAACGTGTTCCCGCAAAGATGCAATGCACGATTTTCCGTACAATCATTTTGTGGGAACACGTTCTACAGTTTAGCTTTGTACAGTGTTGCCTCAATTAAACCGTTCGTCAATGACACGGGCAGTCTTTTTGGTGCTGCGGGGCAGTACGCCAACTTCTACCACTTTGACGATCGGTGTGAAGCCGATACGGCTCTTGACCTGCTCTGCAATGCGGCGGCTCAAGTCTGCGAAGTCCACATCACCGGTGGATTCCACATAGATTCGCATGGTGTCCTTGCCGTCCAGATGAGAGATGCGAATCTGGTACTCGCTGGAAATTTCATCAAATGTGCTCAGAATCTCCTCGATCTGGCTGGGGAACACGTTTACGCCCTTGATCTTCATCATGTCGTCGGTTCTGCCCATAATGATGTCGATACGCGGGAACTTGCTGCCGCAGGCACAGGTGCCCGGAATGATGCGGGACAGATCGTGTGTACGATAGCGAATCAGCGGTGCACCCTGCTTGACCAATGTTGTGATGACGATTTCGCCGACCTCGCCGTCCGGCAGATTTTCGCCGGTGACCGGATCGATGATCTCCAGATAGATATAGTCGTCCCAGTAGTGCATACCGCAGTTTTCCTTGCAGCTGATGCCGATGCCCGGACCATAGATTTCTGTCAGACCGTAAATGTCATACAGTTCAATGCCCAGTTCGCCGGAAATCCGGTCACGCATTTTCTGACTCCAACGCTCCGAACCGATAACACCCTTTTTCAGATGAATCTTGTCCCTGATGCCACGCTTGCCAATTTCCTCCGCCAGCAGTAACGCATAAGAAGATGTGGAACACAGCACGGTGCTCTCCATATCCATCATCATTTGCAGCTGCTTCTCGGTGTTGCCCGGTCCCATGGGAATGACCATTGCTCCAAGCTTTTCCGCACCGTTCTGGAAACCAATACCGGCTGTCCACAGACCGTAGCCCGGTGTGATCTGAATCCGGTCTTTTTTGGTGATGCCGGCAGTTTCATAACAACGCTTGAACTGGATTGCCCAGTCGTCTACGTCCTTGGCGGTATACGGGATAATGACTGGTGTGCCCGTAGTACCGGAGGACGAGTGGATCCGGACGACTTCTTCTTCCGGTACTGCCATCAGTCCCAGCGGATACGCGTCCCGCAGATCTTTCTTTTCCGAAAACGGCAGCTTCGCGAATTCCTCCGGCGTGTGCACTTCTGTCATGCCGGCAGCTTCCAGCTTTTTGCCGTAAAAGCTGTTTGAGCGTATCAACGCCTGCATGCGGTCGTTGACCTGTTCCAACTGTGTTTGTGTAATCTTCATTGTCAAAACCTCTTATTCTTCAATATGCAGTGCTTTCCGGTTCAATTCCCGAAACTGCGGCTTTACAGTACGTTCCATGGTTTCCGTCACTTCTTCCAATGTCAAAGGCAGTACCCCGCTGCGGAGTACGGCTCCCAGCATGACCATGTTCAGCACTTTCGGGGAACCGATCTTCCGGCAGGCAGCATCGCCGTCCAGCATCGTCAGATTGCCGGCATGCTTCTGCAAATAGGCGATCATTGCCGCGGCATCATAGGCACCGCCGCCCAGCGTTGCTGTTACCGGCTGAATCGGGTGCGTGTTGAGAACAACTGTTCCCTCCGGTTTCAGATAAGGCAACATGCGGACAGCTTCCGCCGGCTCAAAGCCGATCAGAAGATCTGCTGTGCCCTTGGGGAACATGGGGCTGTACAGCTCCTCTCCCATGCGGAGAAAGCTGAACACGCTGCCACCCTTTTGTGCCATGCCAATGGTTTCCGCACTCATTACCGGAATGTCCTTTGCCATTGCCGCCGCTGCCAGCAGTTTGGAAGTCAGGACAATGCCCTGTCCCCCGACACCGCAGAGAATGATATTCTTACGCATGACAAGCACCTCCTATTGCCGCAGTAGGGCAGACCTGTGCACACAGTCCGCAGCCGGTGCAAAGTGCCTGTTCGATCTGCACCTTGCCGTCCTGTAGCATGATCGCCGGACAGCCCAGTGTCCGGATACATTTCTTACACTGTATACATTTGCTCTCTTCGATCTGTGCCGGTTTGCCGGACTTGATGAGTACGGCACAGGGCGACTTGAAGATGATTGCCTTTACACCGTCCTGCACAGCCACCCGTTTTACGCAGTCAATTGCCTCCTGCAAGTGCAGCGGGTTTACAGTTTCTACGGTTTTCACACCGATGCCGTGGAGCGTATCCTCGATGCTCACCTTGTCCACCACCTGCCCCATCATGGTTTTTCCGGTGCCGGGGTGAGGCTGATGTCCGGTCATTGCTGTGGTGGAATTGTCCAGCACCACCAGCGTCATATTTGCCTGATTGTATACCGCGTTGACCATGCCGGTAATTGCCGACGCAAAAAATGTGGAATCCCCCACGAAAGCAAAACAAGTGGTATCCGGTTCGATTTTTCCAATGCCCTGCGTCATGTTGACACCGGCACCCATGCACAGACAGGTATCCACCATGTCCAGCGGCATGGCGTTGCCCAGCGTATAGCAGCCAATATCTCCGCAGAATACGCTCTTTTTGCCTTTCATTGCTTCTTTTACGGCAAAGAACGAGGCTCTGTGCGGACAGCCGGCACAGAGCACCGGCGGACGTACCGGCAGTTCCGGCGGCTGGTCTGCTGTGTTCTGCTTCGGCGGCTGCCAGCCCAGAAAGGCTGCCAAATCTGCCGCCACGCTGTCGCAGGAATTCTCTCCGGCAAGAGCCACGTCTTCTGTCAGCTTGCCGCGGATACGGGTGGGCAGGTGGTACTTGCCGCAGAGGTACACCAGTTCCTGTTCAATGACAGGATCCAGCTCCTCCAGACACAGCACCTCGTCCAGCCCCTGCAAAAACTCCACTGCCAGCTGTTCCGGAAACGGGAACGGTGTTGCCACTTTCAGCAGCCGCGGTGCAGCTTTGCCGTGCAGGGCTTCCATGGTATAGGAAAAGCTGATGCCATGGGTGGCAATGCCCTTCTGACATGCGGTATCTGTTTCCGGATAGATCCGGTTGCGGGGATAGCCGGAAAAGACACTTTGCAGTTCGGTATTCCGCTTTTCCATACGGATATGATTCTGATAGGACAGCTTGGGGAAAATCACCCACTTGGAGGAGTCTTTCACAAACCCCGCCGGCGAGTTGACCTGATATTCTGCCACATCTTTCACCGTAATCGAAGCGTAGCCATGACAAACTCTGGTTGTCGGGCGAAACAGCACCGGTGTGTGGTAACGCTCCGAATAGGCAAACGCCTCCTGAATCATGTCATAGGCTTCCTGCACGCCGGAGGGGTCGAAGCAGGGCAGCTTGGAGAACGCCGCAAACCGCCGCGTATCCTGTTCGGTCTGCGAGGAGATCGGCCCGGGATCGTCTGCCACCAGTATCACCATGCCGCCTTTGACACCAATATATGCCAAACTCATCAGCGGATCAGAAGCCACGTTCAGCCCCACCTGCTTCATGGTCACCATGGTTCGTGCACCGCAGTACGCCGCACCGGCAGCCAGTTCCATTGCCGCTTTTTCGTTTGTGGACCACTCCACATAAATGCTGCCGTCATTGTGCTTGGCAGTCGTTTCCAGCACCTCGGTAGACGGCGTTCCGGGATAGCCGGAAACCACGTTCAGACCTGCCGCAATGGCACCCATGGCAATCGCAGCATTTCCCATTAAAAATTCTGTATGCATGTTAACCTTCCAATCTGTTTTGGGAATCCCAGTCCGCTGGGAATGGCTTTTCGCAAGTCAAGATGCACAAAAGCCTGTCTTTTATTATAACGGAATTTGTTTGCAAAGTCAAGTGTTCTGCCAATAAAACCACGGAAATCAATTTTCATGATAGCCTCCCCTGAAAGGGGAGGGGGACCGCCGTTAGGCGGTGGAGAGGTTTTTTTGTAAAATCTTTTTATGACGTTTTCGGTATAAGTGGAAACCCCTCAGTCAGTGCTACGCACTGCCAGCTCCCCTTTCAGGGGAGCCTCACTTGCCAGACTTCATAATTTGGCACAATTTAAATCAACATATTTTTGAAAGTTGATTTCCGTAAATAAAACAAATCCCATTTTATTACACGTGCAACAAAAAACCGCCATGCACAACTGCACAGCGGCTCTCTATTTCAGGAAAATTAGGGTTACTTTCTGCCCAGCACGAAGTCCCAAGTCGGATTCTTGCCTGCACCCTGCAGGGCAACGTAGTAAAGGATATAGTACACGTCGGTGGAATCTACCGAGCCGTCACCGTCAATATCGGCAGCGGCGATCTGGTCAGCGGTGAGATTGCTGGACATGCCTGCACCACGGTATGCCACGCAGAGCATGGCTTCGAATACATCGTTGGTGTCGAGCACGCCGTCACCGGAAGCGTCACCCTTTGCAGCTGCCGGAGTGGTCGTGGTGGTGGTTACAGTCGTTGCGGTTGTTGCTGTGGTGGTTGATGCGGTGGTCTGCTCTGTGGTAGTCTGTTCTGTTGTGGATTCTGTGGTGGCAGTAGTGGTTGTGGTGGTGGTTGTAGTAGTCGTTGTTGTCGTTGTGGTAGTTGTCATGATAGGCTGACCGGGAATCTGTTCGTTGGGATCCCAGTTGTAGTGGTGTTCTGCACCACCAAGAGCACCTACACCCGGAATATCATTCCAATCTTCCTCAGATCCTGTATAATACACATCAGTCAGTTTATCGCAGCGGTTAAAACAAAGAGTATTGATTTTTGAGAGTCCCTTATAAAGCAAAATGCTTTCCAGGCTAGTGCAGAAATAGAACGTACCGTCCTTCAAGGTCAAAACATTTTCCGGAATCGCAATAAATTTCAGAGCGGTACAGCCATAAAAAGCGTTATTTTCTATGCTCATAACGCTGTTCGGAAGATAAATGTATTCCAGTTTGCTGCACATATTGAAAATATTATCGCCGATAAAAGTGACGGAATCCGGAATAACAATACTTGTCAGTCCATCGCATTTAGCAAAGGCAGAACCGCAAATGTCGGTTACGTTCCCCGGAATTGTGATCTCTGCGAGTGCATCACAATTCCAAAATGCACCATTTCCGATTTTCTGTAGGCTGTTCGGCAATTTCACATCTGTTAAGTTGCCGCAGTTGGAAAATGTGCCGTCTGCCAATTCAGTGAATCCCTCCGGAATTTCCGCGGAAGTCAGAGAAGAACAACCGGAAAATACTTCTTTTCCTGTACTTGTCAGACCGTTCGGCAAAGTCACCTGCACCAATCCGGAACAATTATAGAATGCACTGGCACCCATACTTGTCAGACCTTCCGGAAAAGTTATCTGTTCCAATCCGGAACAACTATAGAATGCACCTTCGCCGATCGTTGTCAGACCATCCGGCAGCGATATCTGCTGTAATTTCGAACAGTTTTTGAATGCACGATACTCGATGGAAGTGACAGAATCCGGAATTTCCACAGAGGTCAAAGCAGAGCAATCCGAAAACATACTTTCGCTGATGCTTGTCAAGCCATTGGGCAAGGTCACCTGTTTCAGCTTGCTGCAAGATGCAAATATACCATTTCCTACAGTAGCAACAGAATCCGGAAGTGCCAGTTCCGTTAAAGCACTGCACTGGTTAAATGCCGATTCACCAATTTCGGTCAGATTTTCCGAAAGGGTAATGCTTGTCAATTCGTTACAGCCTGAAAAAGCAAACGTTCCGATTGTTTTTACACCATTTCCCATGTCCACACTTCTCAAATGACTACAGTCATTAAAAGCACGGCTTTCGATCGTGGTCACACTATCCGGTAATGTTACTTTCAGCAACTTGGACTTTGAGGACAATGCACGTTCTGCAATCGTTGTTACCGGCTTTCCCTCGATCTCCGACGGAACGATGACTGAAGTCACATCATCACAGCCTGTGATAGCCACCTCTGTACTGTCGTTGATCAGTTGGTAAGTCAACCCGTCTGCGGATTCCGCACTTGCCACAACAGACACCTGCGGCAAAGCAACCTGCACTGCCGGCAATGCTCCGACGCACAAGGTTGCCGCCGTCAAAGCGGCTAAAATTTTTCCGATTTTCTTCAATTTCATTTACTCCTCTCACAAATTTTCCATAATACGAACGTATATCTTTCCAATATGTATGCTAGCATTTTCTATTATACCGCAAAAAAGAAAAAGAAAGAAACAACTTTTTAAGAATATTCTGTGAATTATGAAATTTGTATTGCCGCAAATGCAAAAACAACCCTGTATAAAACCATAAAACAGGTTCTGTACAGGGTCGCTTTTCTTTAAGAGAGGAATATTTTTGAAAGGGATTGCCTAAGGCAATACCGCACAAAGAGCGTCTGGCGACTTTGCACGCCATCTGCTTGCAAATTTCTCGTCATATTTCACAAAAATGCTCGTGAAT
>JABLTM010055509.1_pt1 | contig 14593 bp, 31 predicted proteins | sample 7160121 | NCBI WGS metagenome assembly JABLTM01 (sample SAMN14651224, study PRJNA627086) | human gut metagenome | isolation source: feces | host: Homo sapiens
GATTCACACCTACCGACCAAAGTAATAGTGAATCTCCACCAAGTTAGAAGTTTCCTTCTGCAAATATTATAATGCAGACGGGGACTTCTTTCAAGAACATTTTTTTAAATTGAAAGGAGTTTTTATTATGCAGGAAATTAACTTAGAAGTAAATATTATGAAGCCAGAGGACAACAGAGCAATTCTCCATTACATTGCGGACAATCTTGTCTGCTATACCAGTCTTGCCAACCTTGCAGAATATTGTAAAACGTACGCAGCAAAGTATGATTTTATAATGATGCATAAGGGGGAAAAATAAATGAAAGACGTTGATTTTTACGAAGACAGAGATGAATTTTACAGAGAGATTTATAGAGATGACATTAAGAAGCTGGTAGATGAACTGGAAGATGTTGATGCAATCAGGGTACTTCTTGACTATGCATTTGGCTATCGGGAACTGCAAAAAGCGAAAGCAAAATCAAAGGTAAGAGCAACAGTGTAATTTGATATGGAGGATAAGAAGATGGCAAAAGAGACAATTAAAGTAGAAACTATTTCATCTATGGAAGTAGCAAAGATGATTGAGAAAGACCACAAGAACTTGATGCAGGATATTAGAAAATACACTAAATATCTTGAAGAATCTAACAGTGATTTAGGACAGCTGAATTTTCAGCCGTCCTCATTGGATGGAAAATCTAACGAGCTCAAAATTGAGCCGGTTGAAAATGGCATTATTAATTTGAATGAATTCTGGGTAGAAAGCTCTTATATTAATCAACAGAACAGAAAGATGCCTTGCTTCAAAATCACAAAGAAAGGCTGTGAGTTTATTGCTCATAAGTGTACCGGAAAGAAAGGTGTTGTTTTCACAGCAAGATACATCAACAGATTCCATGAACTTGAGGAAAATGCAAATAAGAACAGATTAATCCATGTGTCAGACAAGCCAGCTCCACGAGCGATTACATTTTACAAGAGAAATTTAGCTAGAATTGAATTGTTTGCTAAGATTGGTGAATTTACAAAGAGAGAAGCTATTGATGAACTGATTTCTTATGCATCGACTCGCTTTGATATGGAAGAAGCTACTATCCAATATATTGTTGATGTTGGTGAAAAGCCACGATACAGACTGGATATATTTGATTACTTCCCGGAAATCGGGAAATTTGGCGAGGAATACCTCAAGTTCATGATTGATTTTAATCTTTCTTCATATGCGGAAAGGAGAAAAAAGAAAAATGGTAGTAAAGAAGTTTAAAGTAAAAGTCAGCGATATGAGAAGCACGCTGAATAATATCGAAGAGAAAATTCGCCCGATCAGCGACAGTGTGGTTACAGATTACTTTGCGGAAGACCTGCTGCCATTGGTTACGATTGCCGACAAAGTGGAGATGGGGAAGACAAAAGCACTGATCTATGCTTTCAAGCTCGGTTTTAGAGCCGGGAAGATGGAGTTAAAAGAAGAATTGCTGAACAATTTCTGCAAATAATCAAAGAGGGGAGATCATTTCTCCCCTTGCTTTTTCCTTATAAACCGCTTGATTTCAAGAATCATCTGCTCTCTGCCCTCATATCTGTGGATATCATCAACATCCATGGAAGTGATCGCGGAGCCGATATTGCGAGTGTTTTCCTTGAGACGTTTGTCCAGGTACTCTAAAATGTCCTCGTACATGCCAATACTCCTTTTCTTTTTATCATAACATTTTTTCAGAACGGAGTAAAGTTCGCGGTTTTAGGGAAGAAATTTGAAATTTTTGAGAAAAAATCTAAATACCATTATATAAATACAATTAGATGCAAACTATATATGCATGATATATATAAAAGATATATAGTAATGATATATAGCAAAGATATATATGATAGATATATAGCATTTATATATAGTGTTTATATATACCTTTTATATATAGCTTGATATATAGCTTTTATATATAGTATTATATATAGCAAAGATATCGTTTGAAAGGAGTGCTTTTTCTTGAAGAAATATCAGAAAGACGCGCAAAACCGTTATAACTCAAAGTTTGATATTGTGCAAGCTAGGTTACCGAAAGGAACGAAAGAGCGAATACAGAGCCTAGACTACACTATAAACGCTTTTATCGTTGAAGCAGTAGAAACTATGCTTAAATCACTTGAAACGCCAACAGCCCCGATTTTAGAGCCTACAGAGAGCGTTTCGCAGATCGAAGAAGAGACGAAAGAGGTAGACAAGATGCCCTCAGTAGAAGTGATGCCATGGGAAGAGGGATTTGTTGATCCTCTGTCTGAGTCGGAAGAGGAAAAACGGAAAGAAAAGATAGCTAAGTTCCTGGCACGAAAGCATTGGGACGCAATCAATGATGTAATTATACAAGAATCGATTCGAAGTGATTACGGCATGGATATGCTTATCAAGGCAAATTGGTATGTTGAGCATCCGGAAGCACTGGAAGAACCGGACCAGGAAAACAAACCACAAGAAAAGGGAATTCAATCACTTGAGGAATTAAACGAAGAACTTGCAAAGAAGAGAGCAGAAGACGTTGCTAAGATTTCCGCGGAAGAAGAACGCCGTCAAAATTACTGGAAGAATATACAAGAATCAAACAAAGCAGACATCGTGAACCATTTCAAAAGAATGCGAAACGGCTCTGAAATGACCGAAGAAGAGCGAAAGAAAGAAGCAGAACGGGAAGAGTGGAAGAAACGGAACAACAATGAATTCGGTGTTTGATTCTGTGACTTCACAGAATGTGCCTAGAATCGATTTGAATTAGCTTTAGCTATACTTCTTTGCCTGACGATAAAAACAGCCTTAAAAAGCTAAATAGAGCGTCATGCAAAATAAGCAAACAAAAAGAGCCGGGAATTTCTCCCGGTTCTCCTTATATTCCAAACAATCTATCAAAGAAACCTTTCTTTTTCGGTGGGCACTGCTGCATCCAGTGATTAATTAATCGCCATGTTTCGCCCTTGTCATACATCGGAACAACTATTTTTTTTACTCCGCTATCTGGATTCATGTAATATGCCTGACCATATCGTGGTAAATCCTCGCAACCGTTAAAGCCTAGTATATTTCTGCTGTCCTGCGCTGACCTCGTACGCAGTCCCACACGGGCATCAAAGTTGACCTTGATTTCTGTTGGGATTACCTTGGCAAGTGGACACTGAGTCGCGCAGATCAGATGAACACCGGCGGCGCGTCCTATTTGTGCTATACGTTGGATAAGTGGCATTACCTGTTTTTTGTTCGTTGTCATTAAGTCCGCTAATTCGTCAATAATCACATATAACTGCGTCCCCTGGTATTTCTTCTCGTGCGCTCTCTGCATCTGTGTATATCTCATTTCAATGATATTCATAGCCATCTGCAATCCTCTGACCATCTCAGCCGGTTCGGATGCATAGAACGCCGTGTGTGGAAGATATCTATAGTCTACGAGTTCCACCCTCTTCGGGTCGATAAGAATGAACTGTACTTGTGACGGTGCCTCAAACAGTGCAGTCGTTATAATTCCATTAATTACAACCGATTTTCCCGATCCGGTAGCTCCAGCCACTAACAAGTGCGGCTGCTCCATCATGTTATCATATTTGACAAAACTCTTTCCCTCTGGTGTGATCCAATTTCTCTGTGCTTTTCTCATTGTTTCAAGTCCTCCGTTTTTCTAGTTCAATGCCTTGTCGATCGCTTCTGCTAAATGTGGGAACGCTTCTTGCACTTCCTGCATTGTGTCCGCTGTAAAGTCTCCGATTGTTTTCCCGTCCTTGTAAACATTGCCATGATAAACGCAATCTAAATCGCTAAAGCTCCAATCTATTCCGGTTATTTCTTTTGGGTTGTTCTTGTACCACATATCAATACTAATCATGCTATTTTCCTCCTAATCTGCTCAAGACTTCCGGGGATTGCTCCCCGGTTGTTCTATCTATTTGCGTGCGCCTTTCTCAAGTTCTCTGTAAAGAAGGCTGCAAGCTAATTTCTCGGCTTTGTCCTCTGTGTATCTTGCCTTTTCTTCCTCTGTCTCTTCGAGGATGTTTCCAAGAAAGTCAATCGCTGATCTAAGAAAAATATCATCAGCAACAGGAAATGCTGTTGGAAGTCCCTGCATCCAGTCCATGAACATTTCACTTTTACTTGCTCTGCCTGCGATGTAATAACGGTTATTTTCTAACTTTTCAATTCTGAACATCTCCAGGATGTCTGCACAGATCTCGTTAAAATCTGTCTTTGCTTCTCTGCCTTCAAATGTGTAATATTCGTTTGCATCCTCGTAGCTGTCCATGATCTCTTTTCTGATGTTCTCCATTGCTTTTCTGCTGTTTGTTCTTAACATTGCTTTTTGCCTTTGCTCCTGTTATAATAGAGCTACCTTTCTTTTGATTGGTGCCGATCGGTGTGAGTTGGTAGCTGCTCCGGTCGGCTTTTTGTTTTGTTGTTTTCTATGGTTATAATATACACTAATTTTGGTATAATGTCAATACAAAAATACACAAATTTTAGACTATTTTCAAATTGACATTTTTTGTGTCCGATGTTACATTATATATATATGAAAGCAAAGGAGGAACACAAACATGATCAATTATAAGATAGACGTATTCAAAGCGTTGAAAGACAGGGGATATAATCAAACAAAGATACAGAGAGAAAATCTTTTACCACGTCAGACAATGCAGAATATAAGAGCCGGTAAAAGTATTACATTGGAAACACTTAATAAAATATGTATCATGCTTAAGATGCAGCCAGGGGATATAATAGAAGTAGTGCCGACAGACGAGGAAAAAATAAAATACTATTAATAAAGTCGTTGACAATATACTAATAATAGACTATAATAATACTTGTAAGAGATACTTACAAGTTGCCGTGGCAAGCGGAGAAAGGAGAAAACATGGACGTTATGAATGAGAAAGAGAGAAAAGACGCAAGAGCAGCGATGATCTATGAAATTCGACTGCTGATTGATGCAGACACAAAGGAAACGTACACAAAAGAAGAGATTCTTAAGCTTCTGGATACAGTAGCAAGGACAAAGGAAAACGACTAAAAAAGAGCCGCACAAAGCGACTCAGACACACAAGAGAGGGCGGAACTTGCCACCGCTCTCAAACAATTATTATATCAAATGAACAGGTGAAAGACAATGGAAAGACTGAAAAACGTATATAAAATATCAGCTGATCTAGAAGACGGAACGACAATAACTAAGCATATATTTTCACACACTCACGACAATGCATTGAAAAAATTCAAGGTTGCAAACAGTAGAAATAAGCTCCCAGAAATCATCAAAGTAAACTCTGTAGAACTGATTCTGAAAGATGTGATTTATTAAATATTATTTTAGCCAATAGAGCAAGAAATGGGCATTCCTGCTCTATTTTTTTTGAAATAGTTGTTAGTTCAAACTAATAGGGCAAGTAGGGTTACAAAACTGTTAACAAATTGTTACGATAAATATTTAACAAATACCAACTAAGCCAGTAAACACAATGGCAAACAGGGATTTCACAAATGTTACGATGTGCAAATTATTATGCTATTTGTATACAGATTGGATACAGAATGGATACAGCCCTAATAATCGACTTACTAAATAATTTATAATATTATATATATTACTTTTCAAAACTATATCCTTCACTACGTTCAGTCTATAGTTTTAAAAAGGTCGGGTTTTGAGAAAACACCGACTGTGTACCTCCCCAAAAACGATGTAAAAATAAATCGATCAGACAAGAAATGAACAACACCAGGAAGAGACAAACACAGCCAACAGAACAGGGCATTGTCTGAACTGATTATCAAAACACGGACACGAAGCGCACAGCCGAGCACGCACATACACGTATGCACACGCCTTGATAAAAATTTAAATTAATTTACTCGGCACTATTGCAAACAGATTTTCGTTGTGTTATAATAGCATCAGCGACAAGAAATCCGTGAAAGCCGAATGGGAGCTGGATCGAAAAGAGCTAGGAATCGTCAGCCTAGGCATATCGAGAAAATAACAGACAATGAGCTGTTCAATATCTCGGTGTGTCTAGGCTTTTTTGTTTATAGATTATTTGATAATGCGGAGGTGAAAAACAATGGCTAAGAGAAGAACACAGAAAACAGAGAGAGTAGAAGCTGAGACAGTGAACAGTGTTGAAAGTGTTGAAGTTGATCCGGTCAACCTCAGAGCCTTAGTCGATGACGTGATCACTGATTACTGCATTAGAGATGATCTTGACGAATCAGATATTCCACCACAGATCTGGAATGACATAATCGAGGAGATCAGAGTGACACTGTTCGAGAAGAACGGCAATCTGCTCTGGATTGATGGAAAGATTGGGACAGAATACAACGACGAGAAAGTAATGGATGCTTATGACATCTACAAGAGAATCTGCAACAGGCATTGCCAGGTTGTCAATATCAAAGGATTCCTGGACATGACAGGCATTACTAAACAGACTCTATACGACTGGAACAGAGACAGTAAATATAATATTAAACACCATAATAGCGGGAGTGATAGTATTATACTTAGTCGAAAACGTACTGACCTTGCCAAAAGAATAATGGATGATAACGAGCAATCTCTTGAGTCAATGCTGCAAGATAAACGTATCAACCCAATGAAAGTGTTGCCGTCACTGAATAGACACCACATGTGGAATCTTCCAGGCGTTAGCCGTGAGAAAGTGGAGGCAAGACCATTGACCGCTGACCAATTGCCACAGCTTGGGCAAGATCTAACGCCACAGATCGAGGAAAACGATTGATATTTTTTAAGATTTGAGAACGGAAAATCCGATGGTTAAAATAAATCATTGACTTTGCAGTGATTTTAAACAGGATTCAGATGGAAATGGTCAACTCTATTGGATAAATAAGTATTTCTCGTATAGATTCATATGTTCGGAACAAATGTTCGACACGCTGACCGGATGGGGGACCCCCTTAAATCAATTGCGAAAAATCGGCTTACTAAGTCCAAAATTCTAACTCAAAAACAAAAAGCCATCATGGAGGAGATAAAAGATGCTGATTTATGACGAAGTTAAACCAATTCGACCAGAATACCATGTTGTCACAGATGGTGCGACATATTGCGTAGAGGCTAATCGTTGCGAGATTGCTCAGGATGATGGGATTATTATTTTCAAAAACAAGGATTCGGTTCAAGCCATGTTCAGCCTTGATTATGTGAAAGCACTTTGGAGGGTTGTCTGATGATTGATAAAGAAACGCAGAAAGCTGTTGATATGTTTTATAGCATTTATTCTGAGTTTTACAAGAAATGCGGAGATAGAAACACGGCGATTCAGCTGACATGTGCATTATGCGGTGTGAAAGTGCCTGAATTAGAAACATTTTCGTTTTTGTTTGGGGATAGTGGACGCAAGAGGAATAAATGATGGGCGAGAAAGATAAGAGAAGATATGCGTATGGTGGCTTTCCACCAACAGGGAAACTTTATATCCAACAGGATTCATATTTAATCGGTGATGATATGGTCGAAGAATTGGCAACAATACCAACTTCAATGCTAAAACAGAAAATGAGAAACATAGACAACTTATTGAACGCATCTGCGGTTTTCTATGGAACGTTTGGAACATTTAATGTAAACACTTGCCATGTTTGTTATACGCTTGGTTCAAATAACTATCGAAAACTTCACGGATTGCCAATGAGATGGAAAACAAACAGGAGAAGCTGATTATGCACAGATACGAGGTAGTTCAAGAGAGAGTAACGCTGATGATAACAGAGGATTCGATGAAGATCAGAGAAGATAACTTGATTGTCTTTGAACAGGATGAGGAGACAAAAGCAATTGTCAATGGAAAAGATATCAAGTACATTTTGAGAATTGAATAGGGGGCGGACAATATGCTGAAAATCATTCAACGCCTGTTCTGCCGACACGATCATACAGTACATGACCATTCAGACCTTGTTCGACAGAAAGACGGAAGTTTCAAGACAAAACATTATTGGCGGTGTAAGAGCTGCGGAAAGGTGATATCAGGAAAATGATTACAAAGAAAGATCTAAAAGGACTGAGTAAACGGGAACTGAAAGAGATGCTGTGTTTGGCAAGTCAGTGGTGCGAGGAGTGCGGACTTGTTCTTGAGTTCAGAGACTGTTCGATGGAATTTGCCGGACAGGAAATCGATGCAGATGCATTCGGAGAAGATATCGAATCCCTTGAGGATGAATCACTCCCATTCTCGTTTGACCCATATGAGGATTGCGACAGATCAGACCTTATTCGCGAGATTGAGATGTCAAAAGAAAGATACGGATGCATCATGGTGAAAAATAATGAATTGAAAACAGCGGTCAAGGTGCTAAGCAATCTGTACGCCAAAGAAAGAGACTTTTGGAGCAATTTGCATGAATGATATCGGGTTTAAGGAACAGATTCTTCAAACATCATGTGCAGTTGTCAAAAGTGAACTGATGAAACACGAAGAATTCTATGATGCGTTTGTATCATCTGTTGAATCGGCACTGCATGAGATACCTGAGGTTGGCGAAAAGACACTTGCTATCGCTGAGAGAATCACGAAACGTATTTCCGGGGAGGAATGACATGAAATGGCTTAGAGCAATTGGAATTGGAGTTACAAAAGGAATTATCACAGCGCTAGTATTCTTGGTGATAGCGTTAGCTGATTACGAATTCGGAACACTCGGAACACTAGGAATACTCGGAATACTTGCAGTTTTATTTATTTTGTCTATAATTTAGGAAATCTGGAAAGCGTTGGAAGAGAAATGAAAATTGCCGGGAAAGAAATAAACGATGAATGTGTTCACTGCGGAGATATTCTTGAATGCGAACTTTTCAAACAGGGACACGGAATCAGACAAGGCTGATGTTGATATTATGACACAGGAGCTAAATCAAACTCAGTCTTCCCGTATGAGGGAGCTGCTTGCGTAGTAGAGCAGTCAATGGTATCTGCGGCAGATAACAACGGAATGAAAATTGTAAAAGCTGGAACGCCGTATCCGTCCAATGATGCTGAATGCCTTGGATATCTTCTTGAGGACGTTGATGTTACACAGGGAGATGCACCGGGAACATATGTATATCAGGGAACGATTGATTGGGAAAAAGTAACAGGCCTTTCAATTGCAGATGCAGCAAGAAAAGCGACTCCGAGAGTTACTTTTTACGGAGCACCAAAGATTGCAGAAGGTTAATTAAGGAGGAATAACAGACATGGCATTACCATTAAGTCAAGCATTTACAGCGAGAAGTCTTGGGGTTATGTGGGATAACTACAAAGCGTCTCTTGCACTTCCACCGTATCTTGGAAGACAGAAATTTGGAACAACAAAACAGGATTCACTGGAAATGAGATATATCCTTGGTGAAAATTCTCAGCCAATCTCTCTGAAAGCATCCAACTTTGATGCACAGGCAGAATTAAGAGATGTTGGTGGATTCCAGGACATCCAGAACGAAATGCCGTTCTACAGAGAGTCCTACATGGTTACAGAAAAAGAGGAGCAGCAGTATGCGAACTATCAGTCTGCTGAAAACTCAAATCTTGCAAATCAAGTACTCAGACAGATCAGCAAGAAACCTATGAATCTGATTCAAGGAGCTATGGTGGTTCCAGAAAGACAGATTTGGCAGTTACTTGCTCCGTCAGACGGTGTTCCGAAAGTTACTGTTAAAATCAAAGACAAGACATACACAATTGATTACACAACAGACAATGGAGCAAAGCACAAGGCAGATCACTTCGTTGAAATTCAAGGAACATCTGATAAGTGGAATGTTCCGGCAACAGCAACACCACTTCAAGACTTGATTGACACAAGACGTGATTTCGCAAAGGAGACAGGATATTCCCTGACAAGATTCTCTATGAATACAGAGACATTTGAGATGATTCTGAAAGCAGAAGACACAAAGAAACAGGTACTCGGAATTACTGCTTACAACGGCGGTATCAGAGTAAGACAGGCAGATGTTCTTTCTTATCTGAGAGAGTACGGAATCGAAATCGAGGTATACGACAAGATGTATGTTGATGAAGCTGGAACAACACAGTACTTCATCCCAACAAACATTATCTCTTGTCAGTCAGCAGGAGTATATCTTGGAGACTACGTATTCGGAAGAACACCGGAAGAGAGAAGCGGAGATCTCGCCGGAGGAAATCTGCAACTTGTTGAAACTGGTATTTCTGTCTACACATATGCAACAGAGCATCCAATCAATACTCATTGCGTAGTATCCATGATTGGTCTTCCATCATTTGAGGGAATGAACAGCGTTGTTGTTATGAAAGTAGCGTAAGAGGTGATTGGATGCTTGCGAAGAACATTATCAAAATGAACGGCAAGTGGTACAAAGCAGGAGAAGAAGTCCCGGAAGGAACTCCGGGGCGGTATTCTGAGAAAATGCAAATACCGGTAGAGTTTAAGTATAAGAAAACAGACATCAACAGAATGAGTACTGCTGATTTGAAAGAATTGGCAAGAGAACATGGAGTATCAAATGTTGACGATATGACTGGGCAAGATTTGAAAGAATACTTTATTACAAGGTTCAATCTGTAGATCGTGAGGTGCAGCTATGGCAATTGAAGACAGAATCTATGAGAAATCAGTAGAATACTTGTCTGATATTCCAGAGCTTCAATAAGATGGAAAAAGCCTGGAACACACCAGAGCAGATTATGGCAAGGGCGCTCAAGATGGCAAGTCAGTCAATCGAATCCCTGAAAGACAGATGCAAATTTCTTGGAGATCAGGTTATTGAACAGCAGCAGATTATCACGGAATTGCAGCCAAAAGCAAATTATGTAGACAAGATTCTTCAATCGAAGTCGCTGGTAACTATCACGCAGATTGCAAAAGACTACGGAATGAAAGCTTCTGTTGGCGAAACAGTTTCCTAGAAACTACACACAGTCTTACACCAAGGCGATTGAAGCGTGTCAGCGGAAAGGATTTGCTGAAAGTGCATTCTATTCTTATCCAAGAGGAAAAGATACTGTGACAGGAGTTACAATCAGATTTGCTGAGGAGCTTGCTCGCTGCTACGGGAACATGGATTACGGTATTAAAGAGCTTTCACACGAAGATGGACGTTCGGAAATGCAGGCCTACGCTTGGGATTTGGAAACGAACACTATTTCCAGTCAGAACTTTACTGTTGAGCATATCAGGGAGACTGGATATGGGAATAAAAAGCTCACATCTCAGCGTGATATCTATGAGAAGACCGCAAACGATGGAGCAAGAAGACTCAGAAGCCGTATCCTTGCGATTTTGCCACCTGACCTTATCGAAAACTGTATCAATGAGTGCAAGAAGACTCTCAGGGGAGAAGAGAGCTTACCACTGTCTGACAGAGTAAGAACACTGGTTGCGTACTTCTCTAAGAAAGGCGTGACACAGGAAATGATTGAGAAACGTCTGAACCACAAAGTTGAGACAATGACTTCTGACGAACTTGTTGAATATACCGGAATCTATAACGGTCTGATTCACAAAGAAACAACCGTCTCAGATTGGTTCGAGCAACCGAAGACAGCGAGTCAGATTTCAGAGCTGATGAAAGAGGAAGAAGAGAACGAGAAAAAGGGTGATAAGTAATGGAATATCATGTGACTATAGACAACAAGAACGGTCAGTTTCCGATAAGGGGACTTAATGAGTTACTTGCCGGGAGAAAATATGATCCTAGAACAAAGAAGTACAGAAACTTTGTCAAAAGCATGAATGATGATACGTGCAAGAAAGCTTTCTACAAATGCATGAGAGGGGTAAAACTGAAAACTCCGATCAGATGCACCTATTATATCTATGTTGAGAATAAGAATCACGACAGAGGAAATGTATATGCAGCAGTAGAGAAATCTGCACTTGATGCATTACAACAGTGCGGAATCTTATCTTCTGACAAATATGATTGCGTACTTGACAGCGAGTTTCATACAGATGTTGACAGACAGAATCCGAGAATTAAAATGGTTATATCAGAGGTAGAAGAATGAATAATGTAAGTTTAGTTGGCAGACTTGTCCGTGACCCAGAAGTGAGATATGGACAAAATGAAAGTGTTTCAGTAGCAAAGTTTTCACTGGCAGTTGAAAGAAAATGGAAGAGAGACGGTGAGCCTACAGTTGATTTTATCAATTGTACAGTGTTTGGGAAATCAGCAGAATTCACAGAGAAATATTTCCGAAAAGGAATGAGAGTTGCGATTACTGGAAGAATTCAGACTGGCAGTTACAAAAACAAAGATGGACAGACTGTCTTTACGACAGAGATTATCGTAGAGTCACAGGAAATCGCTCAGAGTAAATCAGAGAGTAATGAACACAGCAATGCAGAAGTTGGAAAATCACCATATGGTTCTAGTGGAGACGATTTTATGTCTATTCCTGAAGGCGCTGAAGATGAACTCCCGTTCTCATAAGCCGAAAAAGTGTTGCCATCCAGATTGCTTTAATTGTCCGTATTCCGATTGTATATGGGACGAACTTACGTCAAGCGATATGTCAGAGACTAATAATCGAGACTATCAATTTTACGAAGAGTCAACAGGTGAAAAGTATCATAAAGGTACGGACAATGAATACAGAGCAGAGAGAGAAAAGCTGTACAGGAAAGAGCATCCGGTCAAAAGAGATCGTTCTGAATACAATAAGCAATATTATCTGAAGAATAAGGAAAGGATTAAAAAGAATCGTTCCAGTTCTTATGACACTGATTGCAATACGAAAAAATGTAAAAAGTGGAGAAAATCTCACATGGAACACAAGAAAGAATATGACAGAAAGAGATATTTAAAAAGAAAGGCAGAATTAAAGTCAGGGGGAGCTTGATTTGGGAGAGAGAAGAATGTTTACGAAAAGAATCACAGAATCAGATGAATTTTTGGGAATGCCTAGCAGCTCTCAGATGCTTTACTTCCATCTTTCGATGAATGCTGACGATGATGGATTTGTTAGCAATCCACGGAAGATTCAGAGAATGTGCGGTGCTTCAAATGATGATTATGACTTGTTAATTATGAAGAGATTCATTCTGACATTTGAAAGTGGTGTTATCGTAATCAAGCATTGGAGAATGCATAACTACATTCAATCTGACCGATATAAGCCAACCGACTGCATTGACGAAAAGAAAATGCTTGGGTTGAAAAAGAACAAGGCTTACACTCTTGATGAATCTCAGATGGATAAGAGATGCATCCAGGCAACTGACAAGATTACATCTGATAGAGAAATCGAACAAATTGAGGAAACAAGCAGTCAGATTGAGCCAATCAAAGAAATCATATCGTACTTGAATATGAGAACCGGAGCAAGATACAGATATCAAACTCAAAGCACTCAGAAGCATATTAGAGCAAGACTGAATGAACATTTCACTGTTGATGATTTCAAAGCAGTGATTGACAAGAAATACGCTGAGTGGAACGGGACAAACATGAGCAAGTTTTTGAGACCAGAGACATTGTTCGGGACTAAATTTGAGAGTTACTTAAATCAGAGTGTATCTACTGCAAATTCTGCCAATGGAAAGATTTCTGAATGGAGTGATTTACGGACATGACAAAAAATGAAACAATTCAAATCATAATGATGATTCAAGCCACGTATCCTCAATGGGATGTGCAAGACAAGCAATACACCGTCAATATGTGGCAGAAGATATTCGAAGAAGAAGAATACAGTGTCGTCGAGCAAGCTTTAATGGCTTACATCAGATCAGACACAAAAGGTTTTGCACCAGTCCCAGGACAATTAATGGAGAAGATTCAGTTCATTACTCAACCAAAACAGATGAACGAAGTAGAAGCGTGGTCGCTTGTCAGCAAAGCACTCAAAAGATGCGGGTATTATGCTGATGAAGAATTTGAGAAACTTCCGAAGCTTGTTCAGAAAGCAGTTGGCAGCCCTAGTCAGTTAAGAACATGGGCAATTGACAAAAATTACAATGAACAGGTAGCTAGCTCAAACTTCATGCGATCTTACCGAGAAGAAGTGAGAAACGAAACACTGTTCGGTAAGATGAGTTTAGTTATCAGAAATGCCATTACAGATAACAGAAATGTTGGAATGATTGAAGAGAAAGGATAGAGAATATGAGTGAAGCTATTAAATCATACAAAGGATTCAACAAAGACATGACTTGCAGAGGTTTTCAGTATGAGGAAGGTAAAGAATATGAAGAAAGCAATGCATTAGTTTGTGAAAATGGATTCCATGCTTGTGAATATCCGTTGGATTGCCTTAGTTATTACAGTCCTTCGGAAAGTGTATATCATGAAGTTGAACAGAGTGGAAAGCTTTCGAAAAAATCAGACGATACCAAAGTTGCATCAACAAAAATTAAAATTGGTGCAAAACTTAGTATTGCAGGATTAGTAGAAGCGGCTATTGAATATACGAAAGAAAGAGTAAAACCAGAAGCGGATTCTGATGATTACAAAGGAGCATCCTCAGCGACAGGAGACTACGGAGCATCCTCAGCGACAGGAAAATGTGGAGCATCCTCAGCGACAGGATACAAAGGAGCATCCTCAGCGACAGGAGACTACGGAGCATCCTCAGCGACAGGAAA